>Ga0210049_1000936_pt1 | contig 26480 bp, 36 predicted proteins | sample CryGeyCG2014_300_2_FD_183964 | JGI IMG/M metagenome (GOLD analysis project Ga0210049, IMG submission 183964) | Groundwater microbial communities from aquifer - Crystal Geyser CG06_land_8/20/14_3.00 (SPAdes) (version 2) | ecosystem: Environmental > Aquatic > Deep subsurface > Groundwater | place... | reverse complement strand
CCTATGGAGTACTTAACAAAGTGCACTTCCCCCGAAATAGCGGACACACCGAAAGGTTAGGTTACAATACAACCTTAAAACCTTAGGAGGTGTGAGATGCAAGAGAGGAAAAAGAAGTAATACATAGATAGACAGTATTTTTAGTAGCAAACGAAAAAGCCATAGTTTTTCCCCTTAAGAAGAAGCTATGGCCTTTTTAATTTCAAACCTTAAAAGGAGGAGGATATGTACAACAAAATAATCCTTATAGGCAATCTCACAAAGGATCCCGAACTCAGGTACACGCCCAAAGGCACACCTGTTGGCACATTCAGAATAGCCGTTAACAACAGGCTGTCAAAGGAGAAACAGGAAACGCTATTTATAGACGTTATTGCCTTTGGGAAGGTGGCTGAGAGCAGCAGCAAATACCTTGAAAAAGGCAGCTCTGTCCTTGTAGAAGGCAGGCTGCATGAGAGGCATTGGGAGACGGATGGACAGCAGCGCACCAAATACGAGGTGCTTGCAAATGCGGTTCGTTTTCTGTCAAGGAAGGAAAAGGACAGCAAAGAAGCTCCAGAAGAGCTGACAGAGGAAGTGGGGCAATCTCACAATGAAGAACCCTTTTAGTTAAAGGAGGTGATAAAAAGAAATGAGTATAACCGAAGATGTTTTAAGAAAGAGATATTTTCTTAAAGATGAAAGCGGCAAGGTAGTAGAGGACTGGGAAGGTCTCTGCACTCGTGTTGCGGGGGCTGTATCCCAGAATGAGAAAGAATGCAAAGACTTCTATGAGGTCTTGCATGAGAGACTATTTCTACCAAATACCCCTGCACTCACAAACGCAGGCAAGGAGAAGTTCTCAATGAGCGCATGTTTTGTACTGCCCGTTGAGGACTCGATGGAAGGAATCTTTGAGGCGGTAAAACAGGCTGCACTGATCCATAAATCAGGCGGCGGAACAGGCTTTAGCTTTTCGAGACTGAGGCCGAATGGAGACATGGTTGGTTCAACAAAAGGAGTGGCAAGCGGTCCCTGTAGTTTCATCAGGGTGTTTGACACCGCAACGGATGTGACAAAACAAGGTGGAACAAGGAGAGGCGCCAACATGGGAATTCTTCGTGTTGATCATCCAGATATCATGGAGTTCATCACACTCAAAAAAGAAGAGGGTAAACTCTCAAACTTCAACCTGTCCGTTGGAATCACAGATAAGTTTATGAAAGCCTTGAAAGAGGGAGGTGACTTTGACCTCGTCTTTAACGGCAGGGTAAGAAGAACCGTCAAGGCAAAGGAGATCTGGGATGCCATTGTAGATGGCGCATGGGAAAACGGAGAGCCAGGCGTTGTGTTCTTAGATGTAATAAACAGGGACAATACAGTTCCACACATTGGCCAGATAGAGGCAACAAATCCATGCGTTACGGGTGATACATTGGTTGCTGCCCCGAATGGGGAACAAATACCTGCTTACTCGTTTACAACAGGTGATGAGATAGTCACAGCGCACGGTACCGTAGAAAAGGTTAAACAAATAGAGATATATCCAGACATGGACGTATACAAGGTTACATTCTCAGATGGAGGAACCATCAAAGTAACACTGGCGCATCAATTCTACGCAAGAAATCGTTACAGCGCTAACGAAGACTTTACACCCATAGCATTGGAAGACCTTTACACTGGCGATGTGGTAAAGAAATTTAAAGGACCTGCCGTTCGCATTATCTCAATTATTCATGCTGGCAAGGCGGCTGTCTATGACCTTTACGAACCATCTACAGACACATGGATTACAAATGGATATGTATCAAGAGGATGTGGAGAACAACCTCTTTTACCCTATGAGGCATGTGTGTTGGGTTCCATCAATCTCTCAAAGATGCTCTTAAATGGTGAAATTGATTGGGGAAAGCTGGACCATACAATCAGGGCAGCCGTTAGATTTCTGGATAACATCATAGACGTTCAGTATTATCCCATACCCGAGATTGAGCGGATGCATAAGGCAAACAGAAAGATCGGTCTCGGCATTATAGGCTGGGCGGATATGCTGATTAAACTTGAAATCCCATACAATTCAGATAAAGCTATAAAGCTGGCGGAAAAAGTAATGAGCTTTATAACCAATGCCTCTGTAAAAGAGTCTGAGGCGCTCGCAGAAGAAAAAGGAGTTTTCCCTAACTGGGAAGGCTCTGTGTGGCATAAAAAGGACATAAGACTAAGAAATGCCACTACAACAACGATAGCGCCAACGGGGAGCATCTCTTTAATAGCCGGTTCCTCAAGTGGGATTGAGCCTATATTTGACTTCGTGACGATCCAGAAAAGACCGATAGGAGAACATAAGGTTATACATCCTCTTTATGAGGAATGGGTCAGAAATAACGGAGATAAGCCGCTGCCGCCTTATTTTGTGACAGCAAAGGAAATACCTTATCAGTGGCATATAAAGATGCAGGCGGCATTTCAGAGGCATACGCACAATGCGATCTCAAAAACAATTAATCTCCCGAATAACTCAACAAAAGAGGATATAGCCTCGGCCTTTCTTACGGCCTATGAGCTGGGCTGTAAGGGCGTGACTGTTTACAGGGACGGCTCAAGACAGAAACAGGTAATTTCATCCGCTAAGGTTGCTAAAGCTGATTCTGATGACTTACCGCCTGTTATGGACGCAAAAAGGGTATGTATAGATACCTCTGAGGGCAAGGTCTATGTGAACGTGAGTCTATCCGCTGCGAATGATCCCGTAGAGGTATTCATTACAACGCCTGTCGAGTCGAGGTTTGCCGAGGTATACGAATCCTTTGGGAGAATATTCTCGGTTGCCTTAAGAAATGGAACTCCCGTGAAGAAACTTCTCTCGCAGTTAGAGAAGGCCAACGGGAAGTACGGCTCCGTCTCGAGCATACCCGCCGCTATTATCAGGGCATTCAGGATGCTTGGAATCAATGGCGGTCCCGGTGAGAGCTGTCCTGACTGCGGCAGCATTTTAATACTACAGGAAGGATGTATTAAGTGCATCACCTGCGGTTACACAAAGTGTTAAGGGGGGGCGTCAAGGACGATGGGGAGTATCAAGAAGTCCTTACAGATCTTGAACATTAAAACCAAAGAAGGAGGCGTAAAAGATGTCTACTCAATGGAGGAATCAGTCAAAAAATGTCCAGCGGTGTGGACAAGTTATCGTACGGGCCTGCTATCAGGGAAAAGAAATCCCTGATAAATTTTATGAGGCCATGAAAATATTTTCTCAATATGTTGCCTGCAAAGTCTATGGATGGAAATATAGAAAGAAGGTGTAAAAAATGTCTAATAGACAAAACAAAAGAAGGGTTCTAATTGCGCTATTTGCGTTGGTCTTTCTGTTTACCGGGTGCGCTTCACAGATGACCGTCTGGAAAGGATACTACTATCCTTTAGAGCTAAAGTATGTGAAGAGTCCCGATGACATTGACAGGGTCATGAAGGGAAAAGGCGTGAAAACCCTGGCGGAGATAGAGGCGGCAAAAGGCAAGGCTGCTTCTGATTACTCAACTGCGGGGAAAAGGGCAATGCTGGCTCTGAATGCCTCATACTCTGGCCTTCAATATGGAAAGGATCTGTTCAGTCTTCCTGCGACAGTCCCGTCGAGAAACCTTTCAACGGAATTTTTCACAGTGATAGATCTACTTAAGTTCGCAGACGATGTCCAGCAGAAGAAAAATACTATTTACCGAAAGATCAAATTTTCGGCTCCCGTTGAAATTGAGAAGATCAGAGAAAAAGGATACACAAGCATACTTTCCGCAAAGGTAAGCAGGGAAAGACTTGCAGAGCTGCGCCAGAAAGAGACTGTCTGCGCCTGGCGGACAGAGTACTGGCCCGTTCACAAAAGAGGCATAAAAGTATATAGAACCAGAGGTAACGCTGCGGGCGGCAGCATAGACTTCTCAGTGACAGGGGATGAGACAATCGTCGCCCTGAGATATCCTGAAGCCGCAGAGGAAATCCCGCAGGATAATCCTTGCAGTTTAAAAGATGCGGAAGGGTTTTTGACGGAGATAGCGGCTGCAATTGCGCAGTAGCTGTTTCTTTATTGGGTATCGAGAAGGGCTATGGGCAAAACCTACAGCCCTTCTTATCAAAAAACTCAAAGAAAAGGAGGGATTTAAACAATGCCGGATATTCACAATAAGCTTACCATGTATGGAAAACCCATAGGGAGCGATTCTTTTGAAATACCAGAAGAAAATATACCAGCATTTCTGGAGTGTCTCAAAGATGTGATATTGACAGAGCAATCGCATGTCGCGGGACTCGACTATAACCTTGCCTACAGTCACGGGTACTGCTATGGCAGGGGATCATTCTGTGTGAAGGACAATAGGGTCTTTGTTATCTGCAATGGGAAAGAAACCTACACAGGATGCAATCTATCTGACGGGGAATTTGATACGCTGAGGATAAACTATTGTCATAATGGCAGATTTGAGATGCTGTTTGATTACCTCATAGATGGGCGTTATAGCGAAAAGTGTCTTATCTTTAGCGTCGGGGGAAAGGCTGTAGTCAACACCCGAACCGCAGAGGAACTCCAGCTGTTCCGCCATAACTACTTTGCAGGAAACGACAGAGAAGCGATTAAACGTCTAACGAGGGCAAAGATGCTCTCTTATGTAGAAGATATTGGAGATAGTTGCTGGGGGTTCCCGACCTCAAACAATATAGAACATAACTCAAGTATGTTCCCCACAGACGCTAATATCTATGTATTAGGCGAGAAACATCAAAATAGCTATTGCACAGTAATTGACAGAAATACTGCTATAGTGGCAGGCGGAAGACAGGAGGTAAGACTTGAAAAATGCAAGGTATCTCTGAGGCCGCATCCCTTCCACTATAAAAAACTCAAAAAGCTAACCAGCATAATTAAAGCCGTTTTTGTCCCTTTTCTTATGCTTGAGGGCGTGTACTTTGAGGCCGGAAGCGGGCAAATACTTATCCACTACACGGACATAGATAATCTTTTTGACGTTGATCTAATAGCTAACCTTTATAATGGGGTGATAAAAGGCGTCTTTGAAAGCACAGAGGCGGGCATAAAAGCCTTTAAAACCAAAGACGCCTTTCTTGAGTATGTGCATAACGAGGACGTTTATGCTCTGTTTTCCGGCTGCTGGTTATCCGATCTTCAGTATACAGCCAAATCAGAACAGCAGGCATCCCGTGAAAATGACACAGTAGATGAGAAAGCGGAACAGGATACCGCAGAACTGGCCGTTGATAACGAAGAAGCGGATATCCCACTGGAGCGGGGAACTGAGACAGAAACGCCCGCACAGACCTTAAAACTGTTTTAAATGCCATTGACAGCCGGGGCAGGGATGTAACGAACATCTGTAGAAATGCCGCGTTTTTGACAATGCCGCTTTCCCCGGAGGCATAGATGATTTTGATTATATAACTACTGCAAATACTGTCCTGCTCTGTGAAAAAGTAATATATAAATAGACAGTATTTTTAGTAGCCAACGAATAAAGCCGCAGACTGCGCTTTTTAGCCTCTCTGCGGCTTTTTTATTTTAACCCGCCTTTGGCGGGGGGAAATTACCGGATTAAGGAGGTTTTAAAATGAGTAAAAGAGAGATTGAAGCGGCAAGAGTATTTGTTTCTGACCTGCGGCATGCAAAAAAGGTCAAAAGAATTGTAGCAAGGCTGGCCGAAGAGAGTCCTGTCAGGATTATTAAAGCGCTGATGACCCTGACAGAAAGCGATAGAAATTGCCTGAAATGGGCAGCCACTATGGCATTAGCAAACCTGTCTTAAATTAGATTTGGCAAGGTTAGAGTATGAATATGATATTGAAGATCTTTTAAAAAAGAGGTGAGAAGAAAAAATGTCAACGATGGAAAAGTCAATATTTTCACTTGGAGTAATTACTACTACCGCAGGAGTGCATTCCATGATGGCCCGGGACACAAATTTCGAGGAATTCATCCAGAGGTCATTATGGCGTCATGCAAACGGAGACTGGGGCGACCTGTGTGAGGAAGACAAGGAAGAGAATGAGCTCTCTTTAAAGGAGGGTTTCAGGCTTCTTTCCGCCTACAAAGACGGGGATAAAAAGATCTGGATCATAACGGAGGCGGATAGGTCTGCAACAACAGTTCTGTTTCCAGATGAGTATTAAGTGTATAAAAAAGGAGATAAAAAGGTGGAAGAAGCAAAATTTGATGAATTAGAGACAAATAAGAAATATAACGGATACATCGTATACGTCTGGGCTCTGAACCCGCAGGAGGCAAAGGAGTTAGCTGTTCAGCGGCTGATACAGATAGGAAGAGTCGATTGCAAAATTATTAAAATCAAAGAAGCATAAGAAAAAGCAACTGCGGGGCACATGGAGACCCCGGTGAAACGGAAAATCATCGGGGTTTCTTTTTGATAAATGAAACCAAAAAGGAGGTTTTTTATGAGGTTTACCGTATCAAAAACAGAAATACAGGAAAAACTATCAGATATCAAGGGCATAGTCGTTCATGATAAAACAATGCCGATACTGAGTCATTTCCTGTTGAATGTATCTAAAGACGACTCGTATATCATTGCAACCGACCTTGAGACGACAATCAAGGAACCCCTGCACATAGATCTTGAGGCAGAAGGGAAACTTTGCATGCCAGCAAGGAAGCTGATTGAGATAATAAAAGAAGTAGAAGATAAAGACTTATCTTTTGAATCCGCTGCTTCTGAATCTCCCGAACCTGCTTGGTGGTCAGACAAATGGCTTAAGGTTAAGTCAGGCAATAGCAAATTCAAGCTTGCCTGTCTTCCAGCGGATGACTTTCCAGCATGGCCGGCGTTAGGGGATATTGAAGACATAACCATTGATGCCTCAACATTAATGGAGATGATAGAAAAGACAATCTATTCTGCCGGGGAGAGTGATACCAGATATACGCTTAATGGTCTCCTGTTTCATCTGAAGCCGGATAAAAGCCGCCTTAGACTTGTGGGCACAGACGGAATCAGGCTCGCAGCGGTAAGTAAACAGGTTCAAACAGAGATTAAGGAAGAAAGAAAAATCATTGTCTCCAGAAAGGCTATCTTCGGGCTGAAACGGCTGCTCGGCAGAGCAGAGGCAGCCAGAATATCAATAGGGGCAAACCACGTTCTTTTCAGCATAGGCGATGTGCAGTTTCTGACAAGGCTTGTAGAAGGCGCTTACCCCGACTATGAGGGGATTATCTTGAAGACAAATGGAAAGGACAAAAAGAAAGCATCTGTAGTATCCATAGAAAGGGATGCCTTTATTAAGGCATTAAACAGGGTCTCGGTAATGTCAGAAACAATACCCACCAATATAGTCAAGCTGGATCTGACAGAAAACCTGATTACCCTTTCCTCATCAGACCCCAACATTGGCAATGCAAAAGACCAGGTTATAACCGACTACAAAGGAGATGGAGTAGTTATTGCCTTCAATACAAGGTATTTGCTTGATGCTCTAAAGGTAATGACATCTGAGAAGGTTATACTTAGACTGGAAGGTCCACTGGCTCCGACACTTCTAACGCAGCAGAATGATAAGGTATGGAAGTATATCGTTATGCCGGTGAAGATATAACTACACTCCGAAGATCAGGGCCGCAGGTACATCTATCCTGCGGCCTTTTTTGTTTCTAAGTAATACACAAATAAAGAGGGTTTTGTATGAAGTATTGTATAGGCGAATCAATAATCTGTGATGATGTTCGGTATATCCGGGCTAATTCTAAGAATAGCAAAAATCGCTACCTTCTTTATCATAGTAACGTGAGTCCCGATATTTATAGAAAAAAGGTCAGGACCAACGGAAGATGGACTATCACGAAATTCTACACGCAAGGTTGTAATGACATGGACAATACAGGATTCTGCAAAGGACATATGATAACAAGAGAGGATTTTACTAGGATCTACTGCGGTGGAGTTCTACCCGGGCAGCTAATATTCAAAAAATTAGTCATCAAGAAAATACTACAAAAGGCAAAGGCCAAACGGGTAAAAAAGTAATACTTCTATAGACAGTATCTTTATTAGACTCGAAAAATTAAGGCTATAGGAGCATTTGACCTATAGCCTTTTTTGTTTGTTAAAACCCTGTCTTTGACAGGGTAGTAAAACCTCAATGGGAGAAAAGTCGGAGGATTATGCAATACGAAAAAGGCGGGATAGAACAATTTAAATGTCTAATAGATTATGCGTGTAGAGCAGCGCTAATTCCCTATGATGACGACAGAAAATGGTTTTTTCTTCAAGACGACAGATTGAAACTCGAGGAGGTTGCCAGCGCGGCATGCAATAGAGACATAGAGTTTCTTACGGAACTTATAAAAGATGGCAGACTAATTACAATGAAAACGATAAGGGATATTCCTGGCGATCACTTCTTTTATATTCACTAACTGCAAACCTTATAGGGATCTTCCCTAAAAGGCTTGTAACCAAAGGAGGTAATTATGAAAAGATTACCGCACAACACTTGGAAACAAGTGCTGCTGTGCTATGTACACGGCGCAGCAGAAACTTTCAGAGACCAAAGGACATGCGAAAAGTGTGTCCTGAGGGCGTATTGCACGCCCCTTTGGAAGAGGATTAAGTCTTTCCTCGACAAAAACGAGGAAGACAACTGAACTGACTACAACATTAGCGGGGCCTTTCGGCCCCGCCTGTTATTTATGTCCGCTTAAAGAAATATTGCGGCAATGTTGTTTATCTTGTAGCCTCGGAATCCTAAGGCTACAATAAGGAAAAAGGAGGTGAAAAGAAATGCGGTATTTCGAAGAAGTAAAAAAGGTCAACAGAGGGAACTGGAAACCCTCTGAGTTCGTAGCTGCCGTTTTTGGCCAGTCGCCAGACTGGGCCGACTGGCAAGCAGCCTTCTGGATTTATTCAGAGGATGGCGGAAAAATGGACTTTCAGGAGTTCATGCAAGGAGCTCCTGAAAGTCCTATCCCATACAATGTCCCAAATCCCAGCCCTCTATCTTTTCGGTAGCAAGCTCCCGCATGGGCGTGTTTTATCCATGCTGGAGCACGGGACACTCTGATAAAACCGCAAAGATATTCCAGAGTCCGCCTATACCGTTTGCAGTTACCTTTAATGGAAAGGTCTATGCATCGGAAGGCAAGAACCAGTACTGGGACTGGGAACAATACGATTATTTCAATGGTTGCAGCAGTACAGAAGGTGTCCGACAAACAAAGGAGATGCAAATGAACAATAAAGAAATAATAAGCAGACTGTTTCCCGTTTTAAAAGAAGCAATAGAGAATATGCCGTCAAAAACAGAGTTTGAGCCTGACTATTATGAACATCCTCACGTGGTTAAACACAGCGGGAAAATACTTATCTGTTATACAGACTATCAGGAAGCGATAATCATCGAAGCAACAATGCCTTTTCAAAAAGGAAAATATAGTCATGCTACTGTATCTGCAAAATTAAAGGATGGAAAGATAACTTACGGTTACAGCAAGGAATTCAAAGTTATGGGCAACGGCTATTATGCCGACCTTGACGATACGGGAAGTATTATCAGGGCTGAATGGGACTGAAAAAACAAAGGAGGCAGCAAATATGGGAATAAGGATAGAAGAAAAAATCATAACTTATGACAGCATAACATGCGAGGCAATAGACCCCTCGTATTTGGGTATCAGGAAAGAGGAGATTGAAAAATACCTCTCAGAAAATCCTATGCCGGAGGATAAAATGTATACAGCGGGGGATCTCATGCATGACCTGGCTTGCTCCGAAGGCGTATACACATTTCCAAAAGGCATTAAAGAGGAGACAATAGAGTACATTGAGGAACTTTTAAATGACCTTATTAGCTAGTTTTAAAAATTAATAGCAAAGGAGACAAGATTATGTACACGAGAATATTATTAGTCCTGTTAGCAGCCCTTTTCACCATGGGCTGCGCAGGGAACTCGCTAATCAGAGGAGGAGATGTAGTAGAAATCAAGGATTTTGTGGAAGTTGATAAAAAGTTTGTTAAGGCTCCAGAAACAACTGATGCGCCTTCAATGAAAACACCGGGCTCTGTCAATCAGGGACTTCTTCTTGGAACCAATCTTGGTTATTGGGGGCTGAGGGCATCCGGACTGCCGGGAACTGTCCCCACCATGCCGTTATCCGACCCCATAATGGGATTTTTCCTTGTACAGGACCTCCTCAACATAGCTGCCCCGAAGGGCTCTTTTACTGCAACAGTAACTGCACATCAGGACGTGGAACTAATCAGGGTAGTTGATGGAAAGCTCAGCAGGCTCGTTAGTTATTATGGCATAAACAAGGAAGATGAGGAAACCTTGAGAGAATGTGAATGGAGATTTTCTCCATGTAAGATTAGCACACCGTTCACTGTTTACAAAATAGACGATAGGAATTTCTCCTGTGTGGGCAAAAAACTAACAATCTGTCTAGTAAACCCGAAAGGTCAAGACCCCTTTCTTAAGACAAAAAATGGCAGGTGTAGTTTAAACACTGCTATGGGAATTGCCATGAGGTTGATGGGACAAGAAAAGCTGCCTCAGAAGTAATACATAGATAGACAGTATTTTTATTAGACTTCCGAAAAATTAAGCCGTAGGACTTTGCATCGTTCTACGGCTTTTTTCGTTTAACCGCCTTTGGCGGGATTATTACCAAAACATTGGAGGGAAAAATGAGCAGAAGAGAATCAGATGCAGCAAGGGTTTATATCGTAGACATGAAGGCCGCGAGGCAGGCAAAGGCAGCCGCAATAAGATTAGCGGAAGAACAACCATGGAAGGTTCTGCAGGGATTAGCAGACCTTTCAGAAGACGACCGGCAGCAGCTAAAGAGGATTAAGAGGATTGCATTAGCGCACGTCTAATTTGGAGGCCTTGCTGGTTAATTGCCAGCCCGGCCTGCCTCAAAGAAAAGAAAAACGTGATAAAGCAACATTGTCTCTTAAAAGAGAAAAGGAGGTTTTATGGCAAGATTAGCGTCTGAGGCAAAGATGGGGTTTTATCCGACTCCGGAGGAATCCCTGTCATGTATTGATGAGTGGATTGCCGTAGATACAGATATATACGATGATAAAGAATTCCATTATCTTGACCCGTGCTGCGGGGAAGGAGATGCCCTTATGCAAACAAAAGGGTGGCACAGCGGTATTACAACATGGGGGATTGAACTAGACGCTGAGCGTGTGGCAATGGCCGAGAGCATTGATAACGTCATCCAATGCTCCATATTTGACGCAAGGGTTAACCCGCTTGAATGCATGGGGCTTCTCTGGCTAAACCCGCCCTATGATGTCGAGGATCGTGAAAGGATAGAAATGAAATTTCTCAAGCACAGCATGAAGTGGCTGTGTACTGATGGAGCGCTGGTCTTTATAGTTCCAGAACACATCTTTGATGAAAGAAACAAGCAGTGGATAGGCCAGCATTTCTATAACATACAAGTTTTGAGATTGCATAGAAAAGACTACCCTCAATTCAAGCAGGTCGTCCTATTTGGGAAAAAGAGAGACATGAGGGTAGAAGATGGTGAGGCAATACCTTTACCGCCTTATCCTCATATAGAGGATGTAAATCCAGGGGTATATCATGTTCCTTCCACAAAGGGGCCTGATGTATTTCAGGGCGGCGACAGCGTCACAGATAAAGAGATCGAGATAAACCGTCCTCGTCTAATTGAAGAAATAAAAAAGATAACAGATTATTCAGAAAGAATAAAATCAGTAAGCCCGCTGCTGCCTCTCAGAAAGGGGCATCTCGTAGCCCTTATAACAGCGGGGATTCTTGACGGCAAGATCCAGAATACTGATGGAAGTTTCATTCTTGTGAAGGGATTCTCTGAGAAGACTCAGAGCGTAAGGATTGAAGACAACAAAGAGATTACCCGCAGTACTTACGCCGTAGGCATCAGGGTAATGGAACAAGGAGGTAAATGGTATGATATACGATAATAAAGTTGAATTCTGGAGCAGGTGCGGGATGTGCCTAAAGCCTCTGGAGATTTTGAAGGGACTGGGCAGCGCAGCCCTGTTTTCGCTTCTTTTTAAAGGACGTACATATGACACCTGGCTGTGCGATGAATGCGCGGGGCAGTTAATAAACAGATACTCCTTTTGCGGACACAATTCAGACGCCGCCGTTAAAGAAGAGAAGGTGCCGTTATGGAAACAATAAAAGTCGGAGGCGTATCCTGCAAGTCCGACATGGGCCTGTATGATAAGAAAGACTGCGTTTATTTCCTCTCGATTTACGGTTCTCCACAGCAGGTCAAGGCAATCTTCTCACTGCTCGTAATGGGTCGTGAGCTTTTGCTAATAAGGGACGACAATGGAGCCATTTCACTTAAAAGACGATGGGGCGGTAACTTTAGATTCAGGGCCTTCAGCCTTGGCTACGGCAAAAGGCACGGCCTGATATGGAGCGAAGGCATAGGGAAAGACATCATTATGTGGACATCGCCTGAAGAAAGGCTAAAGGCCCTCTACTCGGCCATCTCAAAGAGGCGGATACCATTTGACAGGCAGTGGCTTCCGAAGATCGAGGTTCTTCTGTTGAGAAATAATTACCTTGAGGAACTGAAAGGCTGGGGAGGTACAGGCGGGTATAATTGCAATTGGGATGACGATGCCATATGCGACCTTATAGCCGAGGAGGTGTTGCAGAACAAAGGCGCTATTGCGGAGTCTCCAGAGGCGGTTCTGGCATAACGCTAACGAGGGCGGGATAGGCAATTACCTTTCCCGCCTTTTAAAGAAAGGAGAGATATTTTGGAACACAGATTAAAAATAAAAAGCTTGCACGATGCACAAGCTGAATGTTCTTGCGGCTGGCGCATGGTGCACACAGGAAGTATGACAAAAGAAGATATCCTGAAGGAATACGAGAGGCACAAGAGAACACATATGAAGATACAAATAACAGGCGAAGAACAGACAGGAAAAACCATATATACTGCCTTAACGGTTTCAGTGGAAACCGAAGGAAAATTATATTGTCTTGAAACTATTTTAGTTGAAACCCACGCTTCAAACCCGGATTCAACCTCTTTTGAGGTAGTAGATACCACCTGGCTTACTCAACCGCCGGAGGACGCCGTAAAAGAAATAGACATTGAGGAGGCCGTTGAGAAATACATACTCAGGGCTGAGAAAGGAGAAAGAAGTAATATATAGATAGATAGTATTTTTATTAGACTTCCGAAAAATTAAGCCGCAGGCGTTAGTGCATCGCGCACCCTGCGGCTTTTTTTGTTTCTAAACCTGTCTTTGACAGGGAAAAATTACCTGATAAGGAGGAGAGTTTTATGTTAATCACGGATCCCAAAAAGTTCAAAGAGGCAGCGGTAAAGGTCTGGGTTTTCGGCTGCGGCTGTAAAGGCGGCGTTGAAAACTCCGAACTCGCAAAAAACAAGAGATTCTATGACAAATGCGGGAAACATAAAGGACTGCCCGATCCCGCAAACGTAGTGCGTGTGGAATATCACGTATAAGGCTTTGGAAGGAGGAATGGGTAAATGTTACCAAGATGTATAACGTCTGAAGAGGCGGCAGCATGCAGTTAAATGATTTTCTTGAAAAATACGGCAGCCAACTTGCTGCCGCAGTAGAGAACAACCTCACGCCTGTCTATAATCCACTGAAACCCGAAGGCGTTGAGGAATTTGGAAAGAAGATACCCACGCTGATTAGAAAACCATTTCCAGTGCAGGACGAACTCATAAAGGGGCTCTCAAAGGCCCTGTACAAAAAGAACAGACAGCATCTTTTTATAACGGGCGAAATGGGTGTGGGCAAGACTATGGTGGCCCTTTCCGTTATAGCCATGTCTGAAAAACCTATGAGGGCGCTTGTGGTCTGTCCTACCCACCTTGTTGAAAAGTGGATCAGGGAGACGAAGTGGACAATACCGGAGATTCATGTAATAGACCTCAGCGTTAGAAACGTCATAAGCATTCTTGACGGCATAAGAGACAGCAAGAGCAAACCGCTGACCCATGAGATATTTGTCATCTCAAAGGAAAGGGCAAAGCTGAGCTATGGATGGCGCCCCGCGGCAGTAAAGAAACTCAATAGCAAGTTTCCACACTGCCCCGACTGCGGCGCAATTGTCATGAAAGGCGATGAATATGTTACATGGACAGATATATCAAAAAAGAGGTCTCGCTGTTTTAAGTGCGGTTCCGCACTCTGGCAGGCGGACAATAAACTCAGGAGATTTGCGCCTTCAGAGTACATAAAAAAATACCTGAAGAAATACTTCGACCTTGTAGTCATCGATGAGATTCAGGACTACAAGGCTGGCGATAGTCTTCAGGGCAAGGCTATGGGATACCTGCTCAGCGCATCGGATAAGTGCCTTTGTCTGACTGGAACCCTTAACGGCGGGTATGCAGATGACCTTTTTCACCTGTTATTCAGGATGGACCCTTCAGGGCTAAAGGCCGACGGTTTCGAGTACAGCGGCAGCGCTAAGTGGCTTGAGACCTACGGCACGCTTGAGACTATCCGTAAATTGGAGGATTCGGATAACTACTATGGCAGAGGGAAAAAGAATGGCTATATGGTAAGAAAAAGACCGGGGGTTTCTCCTCTTGTCATAGGCAAGTATCTTCTTGATAAGTCGTGTTTTATCAGGCTGGCTGACGTCATTGACGGACTGCCTTCTTACGAGGAAAACGTTGTGACCATAAAGCCTGCTGGCCAGAAAGAGGAGTACAAACAGCTTGAGGCAGAGTTGCGAGACGCCGTAAAGAAATATCGCACAAAGGCGCTTGCTTCTATGCTTCAGGCCCTTCTTAGCTATCCTGACTCCTGCGTCTTATTTCCGGAGTATATAGAGATAAGGGACAGGGATACAAAAGAGATTCAGGAGGTTATTGAGGCCCCTCTGATTAAACTCGAAAATGGGGTTTTGCTGCCAAAGGAATCAGAGCTGGTCAAACTGGCAAGGAAAGAGAAGGCAGATGGCCGCAAGGTCTTATGTTACCTGACGTTCACGGGTACAAGGGATATAAGACCTCGCCTGAAGAAGGTTCTTGAGGAGAGAAAATTCAGAGTAGGCATCCTTGATACGTCCGTAGAGCCAAAGAAAAGAGAGGTATGGATTGAAAAGCACGCTCAAGACATAGATGTGCTTCTTGTCAACGCTGAACTTGTGAAGACAGGTCTTGACCTATATGCCTTTCCAACAGTGGTTTTCTATCAGGTGGGCTACAATATTTTCACGCTCAGACAGGCTGCAAGAAGGTCATGGCGCATTGGTCAGAGTCTCCCGGTTAGGGTCTATTTCTTCTGTTATGAAGGGACGATGCAGGAAACTGCATTATCCCTGATAGCGGAAAAGCTGGGAGTAGCCTTGATAGTAGAGGGAGACCTTCCAGAAGGTCTTGCAGAGTATGCGGCAAGCGGTGGATCCATTATTGAGGAAATGGGAAAGGCCCTCGTAGAGGGAGGCGACTATAAAGGCGCTGAGGCGGCATGGGCAAACTTCCGTAAAAAGGAAATAGAAGCCCAGCTCGGTATTTCTGGTAAAGAGTCGATATTTTCGGAGGTATCGAAGACGTCAGCGGCGCTAGCGAAGAAGCCCGATGCTATAAGGACAAAGACAGCAATAGATAAGAACGTCGTTGTCAGAATCACAATATTTGAAGGTAGAAGAAAGAAGCAATCAACCGTCGAGGTCAAATATGGAGATATTGACAGTGTCCTTAACGGCAGACAGGCACAGTTTGCCTTGTTTTGATTGCTGCCTTCAGGGCCCAGAGTAATACACAAATAAGAAAGTATTTTCATTAGGAACGAAGAGGTCCGGTAGAGTATTTTGCTATCGGACCTTTTGTTTTTAAACCTGTTTTACCCCGCACTTTCACAGAAGTGCGGGGTTTACAGGGAGAAAATTACTTTTTAAGGAGGGAGCTATGGTTACAAACTATTTTAATAAAATTGAGTTAAGACTGATAAGAGAGAAGGGTCCATTATATGGGCTTGCCTCTGTGCCAAAACACATAAAAAGTCCCGGGGACATATACAAGGCGTTTTCATGGCTGGCAGATGAGATTCAGGAAAATCTTTATGTCCTTTGTCTTAACAGTAATAACAAGGTAATCGGTTTCTATCAGGCTGCTAAGGGAACTAACAATAACGTTCGCACAACAATGGCAGACATCATCAGACCTGCTTTGTTAACAAATGCTGTATCAATAATTTTAATCCATAATCACCCTTCTGGCGGCGCCAGAGCTTCTGGCGGCGCCAGAGCATCAGCGGCTGACAGGCGCTTTACAAAAGACACAAAGAAGGCGGCGGAACTGTTCGGGATTAGATTGTTTGACCACATTATTATCAGCGGCGGCGGGTTTGAATCCTTACAGAAAAAATGTTTTCAGGAGGTAAAAAGTTAATGAACAAAATAAATAAAATCGAGAAGGTGTTAGACAAAATTACCTTTGCTGTAATCGCTATAGGAATTCTCTATTTTGGAATTCATTTTCTTATTTTCATGTTAAGGAGGTAAAAGATGAGTAAAAAAGTTACAGAGCAAGACATAGAACAGGCCAGGTCCATCAACCTGATAACATACATAGAAGGTATGGGTTTTAAACCAAGCTTCAGGTATGGGGATAAGGCTATGTTTCTCTCGCCGCTGAGGGCCGAAAACCATCCATCCTTTTATGTCTCCCACTATAACGGGCACTGGGTATGGAAGGACTGGGGAACTGAAGAGCATGGCGACATAATAGAGTTTATAAAAATCTATCACACAGTAGATTTTTCCGAAGCAGTAGAGATACTGCTTGGGGAAGATTTCCAGGTTAGCAGCCCTCGCATAGATGTCGGCTGCAACAAGGATAAAACAAATAAGATAAGGTGGATAAGAAACATCTACAAACAATCAATCGCTATGCTTTATAATGAGGATATTGAGAGGTTCAAAACGTATTTTGTTAATAAAGGGGTTAGATACTACCCTTCAATCGGCTGTATTTGCTACAACTCATTCAGAGACAAAAAGTCCTATATTGCAATCCCGATTCCGTTTCCTGAAAAGATCAGAGGGCTGGAGTGCAGGGAATACAAAGATGAGGGCAGAAAGACACTCGGCTGCAAAACCCTGTGGGTTCTAAAAAGGGACACGTCAAGAGTGCTTGTAACAGAAAGCATCCTTGACGCCCTTGCTGGCGAGATAGTTCTCAATGACGATACTATTACCCTGTGTTCCATCAATGGAGTAGGAAATATAGGGAAGGTTGAAAAATTGGTTAAACAGTATAACCCTAAAGAGGTCTTCTTTGCTCTTGACAATGATGAGCCTGGACAAAAGGCCCAAGAAAGAGGCATTGAGATTGTTAAACCTCTTTCAAAGGTTCATATCGTTAATAACCACGTTAAATCAGGCGTTAAGGACCTGCACAAACTTCTTATTACTAAAAAAGGCAGCGTGGCAGTAGCAAGCACCTTTATGTTTGCTACTATACTTTACCTTTTACTTTAGGAGGCTTATGAAAAAACAAAAAACAAAATATCAGGAAAAAATAATCAGAAGAGCAATGGACAGTTTAAATAAAGTCATACTACTCTCAGAGACTTTTTGCCCCACTGATGGGTGGATGAAGCCTGTCAGGGCAAAGAAAGCAAACGCATTCTGGCAAAGGATGCGTAACGAGATAGGCAGTCTCTTTGCTGAGATAGCAAAAGAGGCAAGAGGCTGGCCAGATCAAATCGAAGATCCTGTGACAATAATTGATTCATGGAAAGTCATTCTGGAGACAGAAGATGGTAAAAAGATTGAGCTTAAGGATATTCCAGAGGATGCAGCCTCTGGAATTGATGAGCTAATAGAAAAGCTATACAAAGTCACATGGATATAATCCCACTAAATGACAAAAAAGGAGGCTGTAAAAATGGGCTTAGAGGATATCACTCAAAAACTCGTGAAAAGGCTTAAAGAACAAGGAACTGATACTGATAAGGTAGTTTATTCCATCTGTATAGGCGACATTGCAGAGTGCATCGCTGAGGCATTGAAGGACGCTGCCCTTTCTTTAAGCGAAGAGAAACTCTCAGATTTAATTGAGAAGGGGATTAGGGCTTCGGAATGGATTGACTGGAGCGGGCCGATACAATATGCGATTTCAGATGCTATGAATTAAAACTTTTAATCATAAGGCTCAACGTCTTCTAATGACGTTGGGCCTTTTTATTTTAAAGTAATACATAGTAAGGTGATTATGAAGCTGCCTGTCGTAAAGATTAAGGGTATCCCAATTAAAGTCCACTGGTCGTGGTTCATTGCCTTTGGCGTTATTTCTTTCTCTCTATCAACCTCATACTTTCCTTCCCTTACAGTTGCTCCTATTGGAAGCTGCTTCCTTGATGGCATATTAACCACACTCTTAATCTTTGGCTCTGTCCTTGTGCATGAACTTGGACACGTGACCTATGCACTGAAGGGCGGGGTTGAAGTGGAGGCTATATACCTCCATGTCTTCGGCGGTATAGCCGACCTAAAAGAAGAATTAAAGACGCCAAAAAAGGAATTCTGGATGGCTCTGGCAGGACCTCTCACCTCGTTTATGCTTGCCGGCGGGTTTGCCCTGTTTGATAACAGTGTGGCAAGGTATCTCTCTACGGTCAACCTCATGATCGCAGTCTTTAATCTCTTGCCTATCTTCCCCCTGGATGGCGGTAGGCTCTTAAAGTCTCTTATATGGGCCTTAAAGGGAAATTATATCAAGGCGACTGCGATTACTATTAAGGTCGGCCAGACTTTATCAATTCTTATGATATCTATAGGGATCATCTTTGTCCTTCTGAGGGCCTTTGGCGGAGGACTATGGTTAATAGTCATAGGTGGTATTCTCAGGGCATACAGCGCCTCCTCTGACAGGATTATTTCCGGCGTCAATTCTAAACTCAAGGTAAAGGATATTATGATACCGGCAGAGGCGGTAACCACTGTTCCTGATGACATAAGCGTGGATAATTTTCTTAATGAATACTTTCTGAGATACGGCTTTCACTCTTATCCTGTTTGTAACGGCGAAAAAGAGGTAACAGGGGTTGTATCATCACAGTCTGCGGTCAAGAATAAGGAAAAAGGTAATACTATAAAAGTAAGAGACATAATGACAGAGGACTTCAAAAGCATATCGTCAGATGACACAATAGAGAAGTCGCTAGAACAGATGTTACTTTTCAACGTAGATAGATTGTTTGTCTTCAATGACAGGAAGTTCCAGGGACTTCTGACAAAAAACAGTATAGCAAGGGCGAGATACCACATACCACATTGAATAATTTTACTATTTCTAAGATTATCCGGGCCCTTGAGGCAACTGTCAAAATAAGAGACCCATATACGGCAGACCACCAGAGAAGAGTGGCGTACCTTGCCCATGCCATTGCTCAGGAAATAGGTCTTTCAGAGAATACGGTTAAGGCCATCGAGTTGGCAGGCATTATCCATGATATCGGAAAGATATCCATACCAGCCGAAATACTCAATAAATCGGGGAAACTGTCGCCTAAGGAATTTTCTCTTATAAAGGATCATCCTCAGATAGGTTGCAAGATATTAAGAGATGCAGGTCTGCCTTTCTGCCTCATCACCCAGATGGTGCTTCAACACCATGAGAGGTTAAACGGGTCGGGATATCCACAGGGATTAAAGTTAGGCAGCATTATCCTTGAGGCAGCTATACTTGCCGTTGCTGATGTAGTAGAGGCCATGTCTTCCCACCGTCCTTATCGTCCTTCGTTGGGAATAGATGCAGCCCTCAGCGAGATCAAAGGAAATAAAGGAAGCCTTTATAGCCCTGACGCAGTGGATGCGTGTAACAACCTTTTTACAGAGAAAAGATTTAAATTTTAAATTAAGGAGGTAATGGATGCGAACAAAACTTAAAGAAGGCGAAACGCTTCTTCTTGAGGTCAGGAAGCACTGGATTGTCCTGGTAGCCCCTGTGTTTATATTTCTGTCCGCCCTTGTTTTCTACATCGGATTGCCCCCTGCGCCGCCAACGCTTTCTGGACTCGGCAAACTCATCAACAGGGTGCTGCTATTAACGCTGTTTTTTGGTATAGGCTATTTCTTTTATGCCTTTTTGGACAGAAAGTACAATATATGGGCGGTGACTGATCGGCGGGTAATAGATGAAAGCGGGATAATCACGCACAAGGCAAAGGAAAGCCCTATAGAAAAAATCAACAACGTGGATGTCGTACAAACCATAGTAGGCAGGATGCTTGGTTATGGCAAGGTTATGATACAGACAGCAGCAACATATGGCGAGTCATGGATTAATTTCGTAGAGAAGCCAAAAGAGCTTCAGTCTGCAATATTGAGGCAGCTTGAGAAAGGCCAGAGCAGCAGAGAAAATACATCAGAGGCAAGGGAAACAAAAGAAACAAAGGAATGTCCTTTCTGTGCTGAGACCATACTGGAAAAGGCAAAGATCTGCCGTTTCTGCGGAAGGGAATTGCCAGTTACAGAGGATTAAAACAAACACCTTCTCATTTTCAGCACTAAAGAAAGAAAAAATACAGCATAAGACAACACATACTCAACAGGATGTCCTACAGGGATAATCCTTATTCCGACTCTCTTCTTCAGAGATAAAAGAGGCACCGTTCCTGAGATAGAATCCTCAAGTATATGCAAAACGCCTCCAAGAAAGAAAAAAGCGCTCCATAAAGGTGGATTAACCTCGATAGTCAAGGAAAGCAAAGAGATAAAAGAAGGCTCATAAAGGATAAGACCATACAGGGCAAGCAGAGAAGTTATGAAAAGATATAGGATAAGATAATGGGAAACCCCTCTGTGCCTGTTCCGCCAGCCAGGGCTGGCAGGTCTTCCCTCTATTATATCGGGGATACAGCTCCCGCTGGCAGCAATAAAGGCATAAAGAAAGCTGCTGTTTGTGAGCATAACAAGGCCAAAGGTGGTGAGCTTGTGATTATGCCACTTCATTTGTTTTTTCTCCCTTAAAAGTAATACTTAAGAAGTAATACTAAACAAAAGGAGGTTTTTAAAATGTTTATGCGAAAACGGTTGGTGACAGTATTAGCAGCAGCAGCATGTTTTATCTTCTCAGGAGTGGGAAGCAGCTTTGCAGCAGGAGAGCATATATTTGAATTAGGGCCTGAAATTTCTTATATAACCTACGAAGAGCCTGGCGTGATGAAAGAACAAGGTATAATGTATGGGATAGTTGGTTCCTATGCTTATCACAATAAACTCATGTTAAAGGCAGAAGGCAGAGGCAGCTGGGGACAAGTAGATTACAAAAATTCAGGAACAATAAATAACATAAACGATTATATGTTAGAGTTCAGAGGTCTGGGAGGTTATGATTTCTCTTTGATAAAGGCATCTATTTTAACCCCTTACATAGGCATTGGATATAGATATCTAAATGATGATATGTCCGGGAAGGTTTCTTCGATAGGCGCTGCTGGTTATGAAAGAGAATCAAATTATCTCTATAGCCCGATAGGCGTAAAGTTCATTACCGATTTAGGTAATAGATGGTCTGTGGGAACAGCGGCAGAATATGATATCTTCTGGTGGGGAAGACAGATAAGCCATTTTAGCGATGTTGACCCCGGCTATAACGACGTTAAAAATCATCAGAGCAGCGGTTATGGTTTAAGAGGCTCCGTAGAGTTGCAGAAGGGAAACTTTGTGATAAAACCTTTTGTAAGATACTGGAACATTAAGGAATCAAAACATACAGATATAATATACAATGGGGAAGCAGTTGGGTACGGATATGAACCCAGGAATCACTCTACGGAATATGGCATTAACTTAGTGATAAGGTTTTAACTCTTAATTATTTCACGATGCAAACTATTAAAAGAAAAACTCTACTCTACAAAAGCAAAGTTGAATACGCAGACTTTTGTTTGAATCACGTTTTGGGCTGTGCACACGGTTGTAAATATCCGTGCTACGCCATGATGATGGCCAAAAGGTTTGGAAAAGTCAAAGATTACAAAGATTGGATAAAACCAAAACTCGTTGCAAATACTTTAGAACTCCTTGACCAAGAGATTCCAAAATATAAAGACCAGATTGATTTTGTTTATTTGTGTTTTACTACTGATCCGTTTATGTATGGCTACAAAGAGGTTGAGAATCTGACTTTGAAGGTAATCAAAAAATTGGATGAAAATGGTATAAAGGTAATAGCGCTCACTAAAGGAATCTATCCGGCGGAGTTAACCAAGAAGGAAAAATATGGGCGCAACAATGCTTACGGTATAACTCTTGTTTCGCTTAATGAGAATTTTAAGAAAAGATTTGAACCATTTAGCGCACCTTTTCGGGATAGAATAACAGCTTTAAAACATTTGCACAATGCGGGCTTGGAAACCTGGGTGAGCATAGAGCCATATCCTACGCCGAATCTGATTAAGCAGGATTTGATAGAAATATTGGAATCTGTATCTTTTGTGGATAAAATTATCTTTGGCAGGTTAAATTATAACGTTAAGGCATCTGAATTTAAATACAATAAGGACTTCTATAATAGCCTTGCGTTATCTGTCATTAATTTTTGCAGGAGAAACAAAATTAGTTATCATATCAAGCAAGGAACACAGGTGTCATAACAGTGGCAATAAAATAGGCTATGAGAGACAGTAAGATTATCTCTACCGTAGTAACCGCTCTATTATTTTTATCACTTCTGGAAACCATAACGTTTGCTAAAGGCCCCATCCGTACTGTTGAGGGCATTATAACACACGTGAGTGATGGAGATACCTTGAAGATAGAAACTGCTGAAGGCACAGTATTAAAGGTGAGGCTTTATGGCATTGATGCGCCAGAGCTTCAAAGAGTCAATCGCAGGACAGGCGAGATCAGTAAGCAGGGGCAGCCATTTGGAGAAGAAGCATATATGGCTTTAGAGTCCAGGGTAATAAGTAAGAAGGTAAGGGTAGATATTATTGATATAGATAGATACAGGCGTATGGTAGGTATAGTGCGTCTGGATAGTAGAAGCATAAATCTTGAGATGGTCAGGGAAGGATGGGCATGGGCATACAGGCAGTACTTAGATAGACCTTATGCCTCTGAGTATCTTGGCGCTGAGAACGAGGCAAGAACTAAAAGGCTGGGGTTGTGGCAACAACTAAATCCACAGCCTCCTTGGGAGTTCAGAAAATTTCAGCGTTTAAGATAAGTCAAATAGAAACCCGGAATTTTGGGATTTCCGCTCAAAAAATTAAGCATGCTTAAAATCCCGAAAACCATCAATTTTCCCGGGTTTTTCTTAATTTGATTTATAAAACAGATTGAACAACCCTCTGGCTTTTATAGAGGCTGTGTAGAAGAAAGCTCCGGGAACTCTACTTTTACGTAAGCAGGCGTTACATCAAGGGTTCTACCCTTATAAAGTTTTCCATAGCTTCTCATATAGAACTGTCTTTTTTCTAACTGAAGGACATTCGGCGCAAGTATCTGTTTATCCTCAATCTCCCTTACCGATATGCCGCCGCCAAAGCTTAATATCGGCTGGTATTTTTTGATTGTGGGCGATGAGTCCTCCATGAACTGCGCTGTTTCAGGATGATTTACGAGCATATAGACCCATGTATTTATGTTGTCCATTATGCTTCTGGCCGCCTCCCTGCCGATTTCTCCCTCAACCTGCGCAATGCTCTGCGTGTAAAAATGCACCCACACGTTTGCCGCTCCGCCCTTGCTGAAAAGCTCCTGGATACCCGGATAAAGTATGTTGTGCCCCTCATCTATATGGATACACAGAGGAGGGTTAAGTTTTCTGCCTGACGCAAAGAATCTGCCGAGCATGCTCTGTATCATTGAGACCAGCACCCTGCCAATTATATGGGCGGTCCTTCTTGCAAGCAGCGACCCCGTGTTGCAGAAAAGGATTACACCCTTGCCCTCCTCAAACCTCTTTACAAACTCATTTGTAAGGCTTTTCCCTATAATCCTGCCCGTGCTTCCGGAGGTAAGGGCCGAAAGCGTGGTCCTGAGAGACGATGACACCTTGGCAAAAAAGTCAGAAGGCGATGCGACTATCTGTTCGATGCCCTGGCATACATCGCTGGAGCCGGGGAGATGTTCTATGGTTTCTCTGAATTTACGTAGACTGTTCTGATCGCTTCTAGCCTTAATATCCGCAAAATTGATATTGAGCTTTTCGCCTCTGTATTTTGCCTGAAGTGCAAGGCCCGAAACCACTGCCTGAGAAACCTCGGAGGCAATGGCTATGAAGTAATCCTCCTTTGCCCTGATACCGGAGATAACATGGTCCACAAGCTCATCCTCCATGTAGTAGTACGCAAGAGGGTCCAGCATTATAGAGCAATCGGGATAAATAGGTGTAAGCAGCATAATCTCCGCCAGTCTCCCTGATTCAGCGGCGACCTGAACCATCTTTGAGAAAAGCTCCACGTCTCCTTTAGGGTCTATAACGACAACGTTATAGCCCTTCCTTATGTCCTGCTCCACAATGTTCTCTATGAGTCTGGTTTTCCCGATCCTCGTCGTTCCAAAGCATCCAAAGTGCCCGCTTCTGTCCTCATCTTTGATTGAAATAATCATTTCTTCCGATATATCCGCAAGGTTAACGCCCCTGCCGATAAGTGTTATGGCATTGTTGTTTTTTATACTACCGTTTTTGTTTATCTCAAGCAGTTCGTTTAGCGGCATCTTTCCTCTTATTCTCCCTATAGAAGTAATACTTCTATAGGTAAGTATTTTTAGTAGTTATCGAAAAAATCCGACAACCGTATTTTTGCGGGTCGGATTTTTGTTTTTAAATTACCTTTTTATAAAAGGCATGAATAAAAGGAGGAGGGTATAAAAGATGTTTGCTAAAAAAGATTTAGAAGAGGCTCTTCTGAAAGAGCTGGCAAGAATCAAGTCAGAGATTCAGATAATACAGATCTGGATTGATGATAGCCGTACTAACCGAATAGCAAGGATTTGTTACAGAAAAACTAAAGAGAAAATAATAGAGTTAATAGAGGCTCATAAGAGCTTATTCCAGAGTCTTAAGCGACTGGAAGGCTGGGCTTAACAAGGAGGGATTGTGAAGATAATACATACTGCAGACATTCATTTCAGTAACAAAAAGGATATCTATAAGGACGTCCTGAAGTGCTCTGATTACCTGCTCGATGTCGCTGAAGAAGAAAAACCGGACCTGATTATCATAGCAGGGGACATCTTTGACGAAAGGGTCGCACTGGATTCACCTGCTTCACTGACAGCTGCTAATTTTATTCTAAAGGCAGGACAGATAGCGCCTGTTTTAGTTCTGAAGGGCACACCCACACATGATGTAGGGGATAGTCTTCACATATTTAGAAAACTAAATACAAGCTATCCTGTATACGTTTCTGAAAACATTGAGCAGATATGTCTTAAAGGGGCATCCTTCATCCCTTTAGAAGCCGGGATGAATGATGGATGTTCAGCGGTTCTGTTATGCCTGCCGTCAATACAAAAGGGGAATTTACTTGCTCTTAAAGGTAAGGGGCAGGACATACAGGATGGGGATTATGAGATAGCAGACCTCTTAAGAGATATATTCCAGGGTTTCGGGCTGATAAACAAGAAAGCGAGGCAGAGGGGTATCCCGACTATATTAATCGGGCATGGCGCTGTTTCAGGAGCCGTCCTATCCACAGGCCAGCGGATGATAGGCCGGGATATTGAATTTGGCATAAGCGATCTAAGGCTTGCAGTCGCTGACCTATACTGCCTCGGTCATATCCATAAGGCCCAGCGCTGGAATGAAATCTTTTACAGCGGAAGCATTACAAGACTTAATTACGGAGAAGAAGAAGACAAAGGCTTCTTCATCCACGAGTTACTGGAGGGCAAGGCAATGTCCAGGTTTATACGCACGCCCGCAAGGGTAATGAAGACCATAAGATGCGATGATAGTCTTCCTTCAGTGGAAAACCTTACAGATAACATTAATGACGCTTCCATAAAAGGGGCATCCTTAAAAATCACTTATCAAGTTTCAGAGGAGGACATCCACAGGGTTAACGATGAAGAGCTGAAACGCACTGCCATAGAAAAATATGGCGCTGAGGAAGTGAAGATAGAAAAGACCATTATTCCAAAGGTGCGGGTAAGGGCAGAAGGTATCTCCAGGATACAAGCCCTTGATGAAAAACTCAGGAGGTGGGGAGAGACCATAGGCCAGAACGTCCCGCAGGGTGTTTTCAGCAAACTTGAGTCTCTTGAGAGAATAGATGAACAGGAGATAATCAAATCTTACGATGCAAGTGAAAGTGCAAGTGTAAGTGGAAAGGAGAAAGAAGATGAGACCGCTTTATTTAAGGCTTAGAAGATTTAAAGGTATCAAGTCAGGAACGGGGCTTGACGAAATAGAACTGGATTTTACACGGCTGCCAAACGGTCTTATAGTATTTGACAGCCCTAATGGCACAGGGAAAACAACAATTCTTGACTCTATGACCCCGTATAG
>Ga0210049_1000930_pt1 | contig 26547 bp, 26 predicted proteins | sample CryGeyCG2014_300_2_FD_183964 | JGI IMG/M metagenome (GOLD analysis project Ga0210049, IMG submission 183964) | Groundwater microbial communities from aquifer - Crystal Geyser CG06_land_8/20/14_3.00 (SPAdes) (version 2) | ecosystem: Environmental > Aquatic > Deep subsurface > Groundwater | place... | reverse complement strand
CGCCCGCCGCCGCCGCCGCAGCCCCAAGCGGTGGAGCACCGCCACCCGCCGCCGCTGGTGTAGCCCAGGGCGACAGAGCCCCGCCCGCCGCCGCCGCCGCAGCCCCGAGCGGTGGAGCACCGCCACCCCCGGCCGCCACGGCGCGCGTCGTTCAGCCGAGGTCGGCGGGCGCGTTCCAGCCACCAGAGAAGACCAGCTCCGTCAACGGGCGGCGCTGGCGCGGCGCGCCCTCCCGTTCGCGCAAATCGTCGGGCAGGGTCGCCGCGTCGCCCAAATAGCCGAGCGCGAGGCCGGTAACCACGTCGAAGTCGTCGGGGATCGCGTACTGCTCGCGCGCCCGGTCCGGGAGGATGCCCGCCATGGCGTGGGCGTAGAGCCCCAAGGCGGTGGCCTGGACCACGAGCTGGGCGGTGGCGAGGCCAAGATCGTGCCAACCATGGCGATTGATCTCGCCGGTCTGGGTGTAGGTGCGTTTGGCCAAGCCAAGGATCAGGACCGGGGCGTGGCGCGCCCAACCCTGGTTGAACTCGACCAGACACTCCAGCAACTGGCGGTAGCAGGCGCCCTCCTCCCGGCGGGCGACGATGAAGCGCCACGGCTGCTCGTTGAAGGCGGAGGCAGCCCAGCGGGCCGCCTCGAACAGCGCCCCCAAGGTGGCCGGCTCCACCGCGCGATCCGCAAAGGCCCGCGGACTCCAGCGCCACGCCAACAGGTCGTGAATCGGGTAGTGGGTTTCGGCGAGCTTGTTCATCGGACGAACCTCCCAAAAGAGAGTTGTTGAACCGCGCTTCCGAGCCGTTGCGATCAGCGCCGGCACGGGGTGAGACCCCATCATCGCCGACCGCCCCCCCGCTTTCATCGACCCCCCGCCACTGAACTAGCTGGGATCGAAGGTCGCCCCTCCCCCGGCCTCCCCTTGGGGGGCGCCAGGACGCCGCCGCGACACCCGCCGCAGCCGCATTCTTCCACCGCGCGGACCAGCCCCTCTTGGTGGACAGCGCGGCGGATCATTCGCCCCGTCGCACCCTAGGCGTCTGGCGGACTTTGGCGATCGTGAACCGAGAAGCAGCCGCTCGAACCCGGATGCGCGACCGTTCGTCGAGCTACGGAGGGCTCGTGCAACGAAGAACGTGGCACGACTCCTGGCCCACACGTCCGCCCATGGGTCCGCTCGGCTCAGTCGATCGACCCAGTCCGCCACTCCTCACCGCAAGCGAAGGCGCACCCCGCCGTGGCCATCGTTCAGAACGACAACGCGCGGGTGACCAAGGCGATCATCACGCCGCCGGTGACCAGCTTGAGCAGGCTGCCCGCGAGGCGGCCGAGGAGCGCCCCCTTGGCCACCGCGTGGGCCCCGGCCATGCGCCGGCCGCGGGCGTACTCGACCGCAAAGGCGCCGGCAAAGGTGCCTGCCAGACCACCCGCGACGGAACCGAGAAGCGGCGCCACCGCCGAGCCGAGGATCGCCCCGGCCAACCCGCCGGCCATGGCGCCCACGGCGCCCCACACGCTGCCGCGCGCCCCCTTCGCCCCCAACAGCCCCGCCATCGCCTCCCCGACCTCGGCCCCCACCGCGAGGCCGAGCAGGGTGATCGCCACCCACCACGGCAGCACCTCGGCCCCCATGACGAGGGTGAAGAGGGCGGCCGCGGCCGCGATCAGAAACTGGCCGGGGAGACCAAGCGGGATGATCAGCAGCCCCGCCACCATGATGAGGTAGAGGAGGGCGGTGGCGAGAATTAGCGCGGTGCTCGACAACATCGACTCTCGGGGCCCCCAAACCGTCGGCCGCCCGCGAACCGGGGATGGAATCCCCGACCGCCCACCCCCGCCTCCCCTTACAGCCCGCCGAAGTAGGGCAGGATCGGGCGCAGCCGCTTGAGCCAGCGCCAGTCGCTCACCCCCACGGCCAGAGACCACGCCGTCTCCTCCGGCTGGTAGGTCGCCCACAGGGAGATGGCGCGCACCTGCACGCCGGCCCCGACGAGGAGGTCGGGCCCCGCGCCATCAAAGACCGCGCCGGCGGCCGCGCGCAGGCCGACCCGCTTCACCTGGCGGGAGAGCAGATCGTCGTGGACCGCGGCGCGAAACGGGTCGCCGGCGTCCTGTCCCACCGCGGGGAGGAAGTTGTAGAGCAGGCCGCCGGCGAGCACCACCGCCACGTCGGTGGAGCGCGTCACCAAGACCACCGGCTCGGTGCGCACGGTCACCTCAAACGCCGAGACGCCGTCGCGCCGGTACCACGCCTGCGCACCGTCGCGGGTGCGGCAAAAATCGAAGCGACTGTTGAGCCACCCCTCCAAGAGGTTCGCCTGCTTCGGGTCGTCCTCCTCGAAGTACTTGCGCTCGTAGAGCGCCTTGCGGATCACCAGGCCACGGACGTAATCGTCCATCAGGTAGTGGCCGAGCGCCGGCCACGCCTCGCCGTTCTCGGCGCGCAACAAACTTCGACCCAACGGGGTGAGGCTACCGAGGCCGTCCTTGGCGGTGTTGCGAAAGGCGGTGAACCGCTTCAGCTCGACAAACAGGAGCGACTGCTCGGTGGCGGGCGACGCCGCCAGGTCGCGTAAGAAGCTCGCCCGCTCCACGCAGCCGGTGAGGTAGCCACGGATTTCGCCATCGTCGCCGGGCGGCGCGGGAAGCTGATCGACCAGCCCCTTCACCCGCACCAGGTAGCCATCGATCTCCGCCACCGCCGGCAGCGCCGTGGCCGCGGCCGCCGGCAGGGCGAGGAGGAGGTGGAGGGCAACGAACCCCACCGTCACCCGGATCTCCCGCCACCTCACGGCGCCACCCCGAGAAGGTGGGCGAAGGCGGCGTCAAACTCGGGCCGCTGGAGGTAGAGGGTCACCGCGTGGTTGGCGGCGACCTGGCGCGGGTCCGCCGCCCCCTGGGTGAAGCAAGAGACCGAGCCCCCGCACTCTCTTTCGAGAAGGACCAGCTCTGCGTTGCTGAACCCCTGCGCCACCGGGATCGGATCCACCGCCGCCCCGCCGGTCGAAAAGCGCACATCGGCGCAGATGAGGTCGTGGCGGTTGATCAAGAGATGCAGCGCCCCCGCAGCCCACTCGCGGGCAAAGGCGGTGAGGATCTGTGGCCGGTTCATCCCGTGGACCCCCGGCATCGCCGCCAGGGGATCCTTGACCACCGCCGGCAGGGGCGACGCCATGCCGAGCGGCGGGGCGAGGAGGATCAGGCCACGGTACGGGATGTAGCCGATCGCGTTGCGCTCGCGCCACACCACGTGCGGCAGGGCGACCGCGCCGAGGGAGTGGCCGATCAAGACGGTCTCGCCCGCCGCCGCCCCCTGGTCGTGGAGGAGCTGTTTGAGGCGCAGGGCGAGGGCGGTCTGGAGGTAGTCGGTCATCTCCCCCATCGCGAGATAGACCAAGACATCCATGAAGAAGTCGCGCACCTGATCGTAGGTAGACGAGTCGAGGAGCTGAGCGAGCTGGCCAAAGCCGAAGCTCTTCACCGCGTCGGCGAACTCCTGCTCCACGATCGGGAACTTCTCCGCCACCTTCTCCAGGAGGTCCTCCCACCACAGGCCGGCCACCTGAAAGTCCGCGTCCGGGTGGTGGGCATGAAGGATCTTCTCCCACGCCAGGGCAAAGTCGGCCGGGTGGTTGCCCACGCCGTGCGTCACCACCACCAAAGTCGCCATCGCTCCGCCTCCAATCGCGCGCCACCCCACCAGCACCGGCGGCCAACCCCACGCTTCCCGACATTGGCGGGGCCGCTGGCGAATGACAACCGTCCCCACCACACCGCGCCGCCGCGGCCAGCTCGGTCGCCTAGGCAAAGGGGGTGGCAGACGGTGGCGATCCTGGCGCGCCGAAGCGGGCGCGCGTCCAGCGCGGGAAGGGTGCGGAGTTCTCGCTGGGGCGGGCAACGAACCGGGGCCATCCGCGCCGGGCCAATCGCGGCCACACCTCGATCCCCGGCCACACCTCAACTTCCGCCGGCGCCGTGGAACTCGATGGCGTCGATCGACGCTCCGCCATGCCAGGGCGGCGCCAGGCCGCACCCTCCGCGGCCCCCCACGAGCGGCGGGCCGGAGCGGCCAGAGCGAGCCCGCCGCCTCGCCCCCTCCGATCGCCACCATCCGCCCGACCCCGAGGAGGGTAGCGGACGGTTTCGATCGACTGGCGCGCGCGGAGCCTTGGCCGGACTCGTGGGGCCAAGACGGGTGGACCGTTCTTCGTGACCGAGCCCCACGTAGGTCGACGAACGGGTCGATCCGGGCTCGAACCCGCCTCATCTCGGTTCACGATCGACAACGTCCGCCAGACCCCTAGAGTGGCGGTGCCGTGCTCCAACTCACCCTCTACCACCACTGCCTCCGCCTCCACGCCCAGCTCGCCGGCGCGCGCCTGCGCGGCGTGCGCGGCAACAGCGAGGTGGTGGAGGTGGGGCTGGCGCGGCCGGGATCCGCGCCGGGCTGGCTGCGCATCGACCTACGCGACCCGCCCACCCTCCTCTGGCTCGAGGAGCCGGACCTCGCCGCGCCGGTCGCCTCCCCCACCCCCCTGATCCACCACCTCGGCCATCGCCTGCACGGGGCGCGCCTGGTGGAGATCGCCTGCTGCTGGCGCGACCGGATCGTCCACCTGAGCTTCGACCGCCGCCGCCTCTCCGGCCGCGGCGAGGCCATCGACCTGGTGGTGGAGCTCTTTGGCCAGCCCGGCCACCTCGTCGCCCTCGGCGAGGCGGGCCAGATCGCCGCCCTCTCCGCGCCGCGGCCGGTAGATCGGCGCGGCCTGCCGGCACTGCTCGCCGGCGCGCCCTATAGCCCACCGCCGCCACCGCCCGACCGCGCGGTGGCGGCGTGCATGCCCCCCTCGCCGGGCCGCCTCTTCGAGGAAGAGGCGGCCAACCAATCGGCAGCAGCAATCGCCGCCGCCCTCGCGCGCGGCGAGGCGTGGGCCTACCGCCGCGCGAACGGCCCGTGGCAGGCGAGCCCCCTACGCCTCCTCCAGCCGGGCCTCGAGGAGGCGGGCCCCTTTCCCCACCTCACCGCCGCCTTGCGCCACGGCCCCACCGCCCCGGCCGCAACGGGCGGCCGCGAGCCGTTACGCCGCCGCCTGCGCCACGCCCTGGCGCGCGCCCAGGGGCGCCACTCCCGGGCGCGCGCGGCCAACGAGCGGGCCCTCGCCGCCTGCGCCGAGGAGCCCCTCTGGCGGCGGCGCGGCGAGGCGATCCTGTGCGAGCTCAGCCGCCTCCCCGCCACGGGTGAGGGGTGGCTGGCGGCGGACGACCTGCCGGACGCCCTGCGCCGGATCGCGCCCGACACCAGGCCCACCACCCAAGCGGAGGCGGCCTTCCAGCGCGCCCGCCGCCTGGCGCGCACCCGCGCGGCGGCGGCCACGCGCCTGGCGGCGCTCGCTCACGAACAGGCGTATCTGGAGGAGCTGGCGGTGGCGGTGGAGCAGGCCACCGATAGCGACCTGCTCGAGGCGGTGGCCGAGGAGATGGTCGAGGCCCGCTACCTGGTGCGACGCAAGGAGCGACGCCCAAGCCAACGCCGCGCCGCGCCCGGGATCCGCACCTTCGAGGTCGCCGGCTGGCGCCTGTCGGTGGGGCGCCACGGCCGGGCCAACGCCGCCCTCGTGCGCCACGCCCGACCCGACGACTTCTGGCTCCATGCCCTCCACCACCCCGGCGCCCACGTGGTGATCGCCAACCCGGAGCGCCAGGAGGCACCACCCGAGGCGGTCCTCGCCGCCGCCGCCAACCTCGCCGCCCACTTCTCCGGCGCCCGCAACGAGGCGCGGGTGGCGTGCTACGCCACCCAGATCCGCTACCTGCGCCGCGGACCGGGCATGGCGCCGGGCCAGGTGATCGTCGACCGCTACCGGGAGGTGACTGGCGATCCCGAGGCCGGAAGACGCACCGCGGGTGGGGTGGAGCCCACACTGGTAGCGTAGGAGGGGGTCAGACCGGTAGGCCCGGACCCTGCACCGGCTCCTACCCAGCGGCGGGGGCGGGAGATCGCGGCGTCGTCCCTGGCCCGTTCGGTAGGAGCCCTCCGTTCGGCGATCGCGGCCCCCACGGGTGGACCGCGCGGCGCGCGGGGCGCCGGTGCCACCGGCTCGTACCGCGGACGAAGAGACGGCCAGCAGATGGCTGGGGATGGGCCTACCCGGTCGATCCCCGATGAGAGATCCGGGTGCAGGGTTCTTGCGTATCGCCCGCCTCGCCTGTAGGAGAGGCCTCGTCACTCCGAAGAACGGCGAGACCGACCCTGACCGACTGCCCTCTCCCCACCTGACGGAGGCCACCATGGAGCCACTCACCTGGGACAACGCCGAGGAGATCGCCGAACTCCTCAATGACGTCTACCCCGACGTCGACCCCCTCTACGACGTCCACTTCGATGAGCTCGTCGACTGGGTCGTCAAGCTCGACGAGTTCGCGGGCGATCCGGACGAGGCGAGCGAGGTGCAACTGGAGGCGATCCAGTTGGCGTGGAACGACCTCAAGTGACGACGCCGCACGGGCGGCGCGCGGCGTTTTGTTAGAAAGAGGAGGAGGGTTGCCCCGCGGCTAGACGTGGCCCCCCTTTTGGCCGCACCCCCCGGCGCGCCGGACGCTGACCCCGGGCGGCCACTCACCGCCCGGCGGCGGTCACGACGCCGTCACCGCCGAGCAAGCGCACCACCGCGTCGAGCTCTGCCGACTGTAGGCTGCGCGCGGCGGGCATGCGGCTCTTTGGATCCACCGCACGCGGCTGCTCGATGTACTGGCGGATCACCTCCGGGGGCATGCGCACGCTGAGGTCGCTCAGGTCCGGGCCGATCTGGCGATGGCCGAGGCGACCGAAGGTGTGGCAAAACCCGCACCGGCGTTCGAACAGACGTGCCCCGTCTACCGCCGCCGCCGGCCGCGCGACGCCCGCGGCGACCACGATGGCCACCACCACCCAAACTCGCCTGAGCCACGCGACTCCCATGGGTCAACCTCTTCGACACGGGGCTACGGCCTCCCAAGAAGCCGGCCTGAATCTGGCTCAGTGGGCGGCCCTGCTGGCGTGGCGGCCGGCGTACCACCGCCAGCCGCCGCGCCTCACCCCCCTCACCCCCGAGGCCTCCACCCGCCGCTACCTGCGCGCCACCGACCCGGCGGGCAGCGTCGTCCTCCAGCTCCGCCGCGCGCCGATCCCCGCGAACGACCCCTTCCTTCGCCTCCAGCACTGGTTCGCGACCGCAGGCTGGCCCGTGGTCCGGGTGATCGCCTGCTTCTTCGAGGTCGGCCTCGTCGTTCTCGAAGACCTCGGCGACACCTACCTGTCGCCGGCGGCGGGCGGCACGACGGAGGCCGACATGGCGGCGTCGAACCGCGCGGCCTCAGCGGGCGTATCGGCGGCAGATCTGGCGGCAGCGGGCGCGGCGGCGGATTCGGGCGCGGCGGCGGAGTCGGGCCTCGCGACGGAGGCCTGGCCCCCTCCACCGGGCGTCCCGACAACCCCGGCGCTGGCCCCAGCAAGCAGCGCGGCGGATTTGTCTCACGCGGCGGAGTCCGGCCTGGCGGCTCCATCGGGCCTCGGGGCAGGGGTCAGGCGGGCGGCGTTGAACCTCGCCGTGGCGAAGGCGGCAACGGGCGCGGCGGCGGATTCGGGCCGGGGGGCGGAGTCGGCCACTGGCGGCTACGCGCAGGCGATCGACCTCCTTGCCCAGCTCCACCGCCTCGACCCCACCACGGCCCCCCTCGCGCCACCCTTCGACGCCCGCCTCTTTGCCACCGAGCTCCGCCTCTTCCTCGACACCTTCACCACCCTCACCGGCTGGCGCGGGACGGCGCGCGCCGTGGCGGTGTTCGACCCGCTGTGCGACGAGCTCGCCCGCCTGCCCAGGGTCCTCTGCCACCGCGACTACCACCGCCGCAACCTGCTGGCCACCGGCGCGGGGGTGCGGGTGATCGACTTCCAAGACGCCCGCCTTGGACCGCGCGCCTACGACCTCGCCTCCCTCCTCGAAGACCCGTACACCACGTTGCCCGCGATCGAACGGCAGCGGCTGCGCGACCGTTACGCGGCCCAGGCCGGGGCGGAGGTGGCCGCCTACCCCCTGGTGGCCTGCCAGCGGCTGGTGAAGGCGGCGGGGAGCTACTGCAACCAGCGCGTCGCGTTCGCCAACCCCAGCTACCTCCCCTACGTGGCCCCCGCCCTGCAACGCGCCCAGGCCGCGGCGCGTGACCTCACCAGCGACCACCCCGACCTCGCGCCGCTGCTCGACGAGCTGGTCACGATCTGGGGGCAGAAGGGATGACCGGCGTCGTCCTGTGCGCCGGCCGCGGCACCCGCCTGGCGCCGCTCAGTGAACGGCTCCCGAAGCCGCTGATCGAGGTCGCCGGCCGGCCCATGGTCCACTACCCCCTGGCGCTCCTGCGCGCCGCGGGGTTGCGCCGCATCATCCTCAACAGCCACCACCTTGCCGCGCAACTGGAGGGGGCGCTCGGCGACGGTCTCCGCTGGGGGCTGGAGCTTGGCTACTCGCGCGAGCCGCGCCTGCTGGGCACCGGCGGCGGCCTCCGCCACCTGGCGCCCCTCCTCGATACCGACCTGGCCATCGTCCTCAACACCGACCAGATCACCGACCTCGACCTCACCCTCCTGATCGCCCACCACCGCGCCACCGGCGCCGTCGCCACCCTCGCCTGCCTCCCGAGCCACCCCACCCTCCCCCACCGCCGCCTCACCGAACGGGATGGCTGGCTCACCGGCCTCGCCCCCGCCGGCAGCCGCGACGGCCCGCTGTTCATGGGCTGCTATTGCCTCGACCCCATACTGCTGGCCCGCCACACCCCACCTGACCCCGCCTGCATCCTCCGCCACTTCCTCCTCCCCGAACTCGCCGCCGGCGGCCGCGTCGCCCTTTACCCCCACCCCGGCTTCTGGCTCGACACCGGCGATTTTGGAGCCATCACCCGCGCCGAGGCCGCCCTCGCCGCGGGGCTCACCGTCCCCACCCTCGACTGACCCCACCGCCAAAACCCACGAACCACGAGCCACCCCAAACCCGGGCGCGACTGCCTTGGTCGCCCACCGGTCGACGAGGGCACACGACCGCTCTGCACCAAGCGCAGACCGCAGGCGGGGCGGTTCGTGGGGAAAAACCGGCCGCGCGCGTGGACGATTCTCGGTGCAGGGGCTTGCGGTAGGCGGCGGGAGTCTCCTCTGGCGTGGGCGCGTGCCGATCCGCCAAGATCGCCCGGTCCGTCACCGCACGTCCGGGAGGAGATGCCATGGATGCGAACCGCGCACTCGACTTTCTGTACCACACCCACACGACCCTCCGGGCGCAACTGCCGGCGATCGCCACCGGGCTCCATCGGTTGGTGCACGGCAAGGCGACCGACCACGCGGCGGTGGCCCTGCTCATCGGCCACGTCACCGCCCTGCGCTGCGCCGCCGAGGACCACTTTCAACAGGAGGAGCACTACCTCTTCCCGATCTTGGTGGAGTGTTTGCCGGAGGTCGCCGGGGCGGTGAATGGCCTGCTCACCGACCACGACGACATGCGCTACCTGATCAACACCCTGCTCGCCGCCCTGCAACGCATCCCGCAGGAACACCAGGCAATCGAGGAGGCGTCCACATGCGCGAGCCGCTACCTGCGCCTCCTCGGCGACCACGCGGAGATGGAGGAGGAGACCTTCTTCCGCTACGCCCAGGACCACCTCGACCCGCAGCGGCTCACCGAACTCGGCACCACCCTCAACGCCGCCCGCACGAAGTAGCGACCTGCGCGGCGCGCGCCACCGCGCCCGCCCGCTCGCTCCGCGGCCTGGCGTGGACTTGCCGGCGCAACCTCAGCCGCGGGTGAGCTGACGGTACTTGATCCGGTGCGGCCGGTCGGCCGCGGTACCGAGGCGGCGGTGGCGGTCTTCCTCGTAGGCGGAGTAGTTGCCCTCGAACCAGACCACCCGGCTGTCGCCCTCGAAGGCGAGGATGTGGGTGGCGATGCGGTCGAGGAACCAGCGGTCGTGGCTCACCACCACCGCGCAGCCACCGAAGGCCTCCAGCCCCTCTTCCAGGGCCCGCATGGTGTTCACGTCGAGATCGTTGGTGGGCTCATCCAGCAAGATGACGTTGGCGCCGCTCTTCAGCATCCGCGCCAAGTGGACCCGGTTGCGCTGGCCGCCCGAGAGAGTCCCGACCTTTTGCTGCTGGTCGCTGCCGGAGAAGTTGAAGCGGCCCACGTAGGCGCGCGAGTTCACCTCGCGCTTGCCGAGGGTGACGGTCTGCTGGCCGCCGGAGATCACCTCCCACACGGTCTTGTCCGGGTCGAGGGAGGCGCGGCTCTGCTCCACGTAGGCGAGCTTCACCGTGTCGCCGACCCGCAGGGTGCCGCGGTCGGGCCGCTCTTCGCCGGTGATCATCCGAAAGAGGGTGGTCTTGCCGGCGCCGTTGGGGCCGATCACCCCGACGATCCCGCCGGGCGGCAAGGCAAAGCTCATTCCCTCCACCAACAGCCGATCGCCAAACGCCTTGGCCACCCCCTCCGCCTCGATCACCACGTCACCGAGGCGCGGCCCGGGCGGGATGTAGATCTCCAGATCGCGAACGCCGCCGTCGCTGCCCTCGGTGAGGAGCTGCTCGTAGCGGTTGATGCGCGCCTTCGACTTCGCCTGCCGCCCCTTGGCGGACAGGTGGATCCACTCCAGCTCGCGCGCCAGGGTGCGCTGGCGATCGCCCTCCTGCTTCTCCGCGCGCGCCAGCCGCTCCTGCTTCTGCTCCAGCCACGACGAGTAGTTGCCCTTCCACGGGATGCCGTGGCCACGGTCGAGCTCAAGGATCCAGCCGGCGACGTTGTCGAGAAAGTAGCGATCGTGGGTAACCGCGATCACCGTCCCCGGGTACTGCTGGAGGTGGTGCTCCAGCCACGCCACGGTCTCCGCGTCGAGGTGGTTGGTGGGCTCGTCGAGCAACAGGATGTCCGGCTTCTGGAGGAGCAGGCGACAGAGGGCGACGCGCCGCCGCTCGCCACCGGAAAGAACGGCGACCGGGGTGTCGCCGACGGGGCAGCCAAGGGCGTCCATCGCCTGCTCCAGCCGGGCGTCGAGGTCCCACGCATCGAGGGCGTCGAGCTGCTCCTGCACCTCCCCCTGGCGCTCAATGAGCGCCGCCATCGCCGCGTCGTCCATGGGCTCGGCGAACCGCTCGCTGATCGCGTTGAACTCCGCCATCAGCGCCACCGTCGCCGCCATCCCCTCCTCGACCACCGCGCGCACGGTCTTCGTCTCGTCCAGATGCGGCTCCTGCTCCAAGAAGCCGAGGGTGTAGCCGGGCGCCAGGATTGTCTCGCCGTCAAACTCCGTGTCGACCCCGGCGAGGATGCGCAGCAACGAGCTCTTGCCGGCGCCGTTGAGGCCGAGGACGCCGATCTTGGCGCCGTAAAAGTACGAGAGGGAGATCTCTTTGAAGATGGGCCGGTCGTGGTACGACTTGCTCACCCGGACCATCGAATAGATCACCTTGTTCGGCTCGTCAGCCATGCGCGGGGACTCCGGAAGGGGAAGGCAATGGGTTCGGTGCGACGGTGGATGATCGCACGCTCCGGGTCGGCCACGACACCCAGGGCCCCCCGGCCGCAACACTCCGTCCCCTCCCCCCCGGCCACCGCCCCCGGCCGGCCACTTGGGGTAGGCGGCCCTTGGGCCACTCCGGCAAACCGGTAACTCGCGCGGGCCCCAACACCTCGCCTCGCGGGCTGCCCCCCGGAGGCAGCCTTGCCAGCGACCGCCGACTCAGCGCCGCCGGGGCGGTTCGATCTGGTGCTTCTTCATCCGGTAAAGGAGCACGTGGCGCGGCACCCCGAGGGCACGGGCGGCGGCGGACTGGTTCCAGCCGTGTGCCTCCAAAGCGCGGACCACGGTCTCCCGCTCCACCTGCGGCAGGGTCATCGCACCGCCGGCCGCGGCCCCACCACGCATCGCCTCCGGGAGATCGTCGAGGGAGATCGTCTCGCCCCCCACCAACAAGGCCAGGCGGCGGCAGAGGTTCTTCAGCTCGCGCACATTGCCCGGCCACGAATAGGCAAGCAGCGCGGCGCGCGCCGCCGGGGCGAAGGTGAGCCGCCGCCCCTCGCCGTAGACCGTGAGAAAGTGGTCGGCGAACAGGGCAATCTCCTCCACCCGCGCGCGCAGGGGCGGGATCGGGATGGGGATGACGTTGAGGCGAAAGTAGAGGTCCTCACGGAAGCTCCCCGCGGTGACCCGTGCCTGCAGATCAACGTGGGTGGCGGCGATGACGCGCACGTCCACTGCCACCGGAGCGGTCGCCCCCACCGGGTCGACCTCGCCGCTCTCCAAACAGCGCAGGAGCTTCGCCTGCGCCGCCGGCGCCATCTCACCCACCTCATCCAACAGCAACGTGCCACCCTCGGCGGCGCGGATCCGCCCGGGGCGGGCGGTGATGGCGCCGGTGAAGGCGCCCACCTCATGGCCGAAGAGCTCGGACTCCAGCAACTCGCCGGGCAGCGCCGCGCAGTTCACCGCTACAAAGGCACCGGTGCGGCCGCTCGCCTCGTGCAGGGCGCGGGCGACCACCTCCTTGCCGCACCCCGACTCGCCGGTGAGCAGGACCGTGGCCGGGCTCGCCGCCACCTGGCGCACCACCTCGAAGAGGCGCTCCATCGCCGGCGCGGCGACGATCACCCCCGGCTGTCCTCCCTGCGCCGCCACCTGGGCACGCAGGTCGACATTCTCCCGGTGCAGGCGGACCCGCTCCACCGCCCGCTGCACGAGCAGCGCCAGGGCCTCCTGATCCACCGGCTTGGTGGCGAAGTCCACGGCGCCGGCCTGCATCGCCGCCACCGCCGTCTCGATGGAGCCGTACGCGGTCAGGCAGATCACCGGCAGGGCGGGCCAGCGCGATTGCAACCGGCGCAACAGCCCCATGCCGCCCATCCCCGGCATACGCAGGTCGGTGACCACCACGTCGCAGCCCTCCCCCTCCACCACCGCCAGCGCCTCCTCCCCCGAGGCGCACGCCACCACCGCAAAGTGGTGGCGCGACAACCCCAGCCGGGTCACCTCCCGCAGGTTGCGGTCATCGTCCACCAGCAGGATGCGCGGCAGGGGCGTCATTGGCGTGAAGTATGACCCACCCCCCCGCGCCGATCACCCCAACACGCCGCGCCGTCAGACGCCAGAGGAGAGCCGCGAAGGGACGCGCATGGGATGGGAAGATGTTATTTCGATCAAGCCGAAGTTTGGTTTGGGTTTGGGGTCAGGCTTTCATTATTTCATTCCCATTGCACCAACCTTCACCCTCGACGGTAAACAATGAAAGAAACGAAGCCTGACCCCACTCCGTGCCTGACCCCACTCCGTGCCTGACCCCACTCCGTGCCTGACCCCACTCCGTGCCTGACCCCACTCCGTGCCTGACCCCACTCCGTGCCTGACCCCACTCCGTGCCTGACCCCACTCCGTGCCTGGCCCCAATCCGTGCCTGACCCCAATCCGTGCGTGACCCCAATCCGTGCCTGACCCCAATCCGTGCCTGGCCCCACTCCGTGCCTGACCCCACTCCGTGCGTGCCGGAAAGGCGAGCTCGCGCGGCGGCTCCGCATCGGGGGGTGAAGTAATCCGAGCCTGCGGAAGATGGTTTGTAGAGGGGCCGCAAATGAACGCGAAGCGGGGAGGTGAAGCCTCCCACCCCTCCCTACTTCCTACTTCGATTCAGCCAACACCAGGCGGGGTGCACCACGGGCGCGACCGGGCCCAGCCCTTCCTGCCGCTTACTCGGCCGGGGTCGCGATACGCGCCAGGATGCGCTCCACGTAGGGTCGTTCCACCGCGTCGGGGGTCCGCTCCAGATAGGTGTGGAAGGCATCCATGGCGTGCGGGTAGTCGCCCTTGAGCGTGTAGCTCAGGCCGAGGTTGTAGTACGCCTTGGTGGTCTCCGGGTGGTCCTCCAAGAGCCGCTTGAGCTCGCGGATCGCCGGGTCGTAGGCGCCCATTTCGTGGTAGGTAACCGCCAGGTTCATGCGCGCGAAGAGGTGGCCCGGCTCGCGCGCCAGGGCGCGCTGGAACCACTGGACCGCGGTCTCGTACTCCTTGGTGGCAAAAAAGGTATAGCCGAGGTTGTTCAGCGCCCAGGCGTGGTCCGGGGCGAGCTTCAGGGTCTTGCGGTAGAACTCCCGCGCCCGGTCGATCTCCATGGTGGCGAAGTAGGCGTTGCCGAGGTCGTTGTAGACCTCGGGGTCCTTGGGGTCGATCTGGGCGGCGCGTTCGTACGCCCCAATCGCCTCCTCGTAGTGGCCGGCACGCGCCAGGGCCGTGCCGCGCGCCCTCCAGGTGGGGGCGTCGTCCGCGGCCGGGGCGGCCGGGGATGGCGAGGTAGCCGGGGCGACCGCGGCAACCGGAGAGGGGGCGGCAACCGGGGCGGCCTCCGCCGCCGCGGGCGGTCTTGCGGTGGATGGCACGTGCGCGGCGAACCGGTCCGGCGGGGCAGACGGGGGCGACGGCGCGCCGGCGACCGCCTCGCCACCCGCGGGTTCGCCTTGCCGGTCGTCGTAGGTTGAGGCGATCAGCGAATGGCTACCGGCCGGCGCCGGACGCTCCCTGGCGGGTGGCGGCTCGACCCCCGATCGCGGCGGCTCCGAGGCGGGATGGAGGTGGGCGAGGAGGTCGCCATCCCCCTCCTCGGGGAAGACGATCTCGCGGGTCGGTGGCGCCATCGCCGCCACCGCCCGCTCCTTGCGCGCCACCGTGGCGGTGTCGGGCTGCAGGCGGGCGAGCTGGGCGGGGTCCTTCTGCACCACGCGGCGAAAAGCGGCCAGGGCCTTCGCCGCCTGGCCGGCGCCGCGGTACGCCTGCCAGAGACCGTTCTGGGTCGCCACGTCGTCGGGGCGCAGAGCGGCGGCAAGCTCCAGCTCGTCGCTCGCCTCGCGGTAGTGGCCAAGGTGCAGGGCCGCGAGGCCGGCGTAGTGGTGCAGGACGAAGGAGTCGCCACCGGCACCCCGGGCCGCGCGGAACGCCTCCGCCGCCGCCAGCCAGCGCGCCTCGCGGAAGGCAGCGAGCCCCTGATCGAAGGAGACCTCCCACGCCGGCGGGTGATGAGACAGAAGGGTGGTGAACTCTGGTAGCGCCACGGCAGAGCGGTCGTGGCCCGCGCACGCAGGAAGGGCGAGGCAGACGAGGAGGAGAACAATGGACGGGATGTGAACCATGACGAGACACCACCGGGAATCAGAGGTGCGCGGTCGACGGTGGTTGGGGCAAGATAGGCCCACGATGAAGATCGAGGCCACCCTCCACGATGACACCTTCCGCGACGCGGTCCTCGGGGCCGAGGAGCCGGTGGTGGTCGAGTTCACCGCCACCTGGTGCTGGCCGTGCCTCCGCTACGAGCCGGTCATCACCGCCGCCCACGCCGCCTTCGGCCGCGGGATCCGGCTGATGCGCATGGACATCGACAAGAACTGCCTCATCCCGATGCGCTACGGCGTGGTCAATGTCCCCACCCTCCTCGTCTTCCACCACGGCAAGCTGCTCAAGGCGATCGAGGGGATTCGTGACCAGGGGTCGCTGGTGGATACCTTCCGCGCCCTGGCGGCGCAGGCCGAAGAACCGGCGCGGGCGGCCGGCGCCTCGTGGAACTAGGCGCCGGCCGGACTTTGTCGATCGACTAAGCCAAGCGGATCTCGGCCCGGATCACCCCCCGGGCGGAGCGTCACCACAACTCAAGGCGTAAGCCTTTCGCCACCCGCCAGGCTCCTCAACGGGACAACCCATGGACGTGATCCGCAACCTCCGCGAGCTGGTCGCTCCCCTGCCCTTCCCGGTGGTGACCATCGGCAACTACGATGGCGTCCACCTCGGCCACCAGGAGATCTTCCGCCGCGTCCGCGCCCGCGCGGATGCCGAAGGTGGCACCGCGGTGGTGGTCACCTTCGACCCCCACCCCCTGAAGCTCGTCGCCCCGGAACGGTGCCCGCAGATCATGGTCACCTGCGAGCAAAAGATGCGCCTCATCGAGGCGCACGGCATCGACCTGGTGGTCTGCCAACCCTTCACCCGAGAGTTCGCCGCCCAGCCGCCGCCGCGCTTCGCGCGCGACTACCTCGCCCGGGGGCTCGGGGCACGGTGGGTGGTGGTGGGGTACGACTACAGCTTCGGCCGCGGCCGGGAGGGAACCATCGACTCCCTGCGCGAGCTCGGCCTGGAGCTCGGCTTCGAGCTGGAGGTAGTCCCGCCGGTGGAGGTGGAGGGCGAGATCGTCTCCTCCACCCGGGTACGCCAGCTCATCACCGCCGGCGACCTGCGCACCGCGAACCGCTGCCTCGGCCGCCCCTACTCCATCGCCGGCGAGGTGATCCACGGCGAGCACCGCGGCCGCACCCTTGGCTTCCCCACCGCCAACATCCGCTCCACCGACGAGCTCTTGCCGGCGCGCGGCGTCTACGCGATTCGCGTCGCGTGGCACGGCCGCTTCTTCGACGGCGTCCTCAACCTCGGCGTCAACCCCACCTTTGACCAGCGCGAGGTGACCATCGAGCCGCACCTCTTCGACTTCCACGAAGACCTGTACGGCCAGACGATCGAGGTCTACTTCATCAAGCGGCTGCGCGACGAGATGCGCTTTCCCTCCGCCGCCGCCCTGGTGGCGCAGATCGAGCTCGACGTGGCCGCGGCGCGGGCGCTGCTCGCCGCCTGCCCCAATCCCCTCACCGTCTTGTAACGGGACCACGCCAACCGCCGCGGTGGTAGCGGTACGTTGCCCTGCCGCTAAAGATCCATGGATCGCCTCGCCCCCATCCTCACGGCCCACCAGCCGCTCCTCGTCGCCCTGTCGGGCGGTGTCGACTCCAGCGTCTTACTGGCGGTCGCGGCGGAGCTCCTCGGCACGGACGCGGTGGCGGCGGCGCTCATCGTCTCCGAGGGGGTGACCGGCGACGAGCAGGTGCGCGCCCGGCGGGTCGCAGGCCAGATCGGGGTGCGCCTGTACGTCGCGGTGGAGCCGCTGTTGGACGACCCCGACTACGTGGCCAACCAGGCGGACCGCTGCTACCACTGCCGGCGTCACATGTACCGCAACCTGCGCGACATCGCCGTCGCCAACGCCATCCCGTGGATCGCCGACGGCACCCAGGCGGACGATGCACCCAGCGAACGGCCCGGCTTCGTCGCCCGCGAGGAGGCGGGGGTGATCGCGCCGTTGTGGGCTGCGGGCTGGGGCAAGGAGCGGATCCGCGCCGAGGCCGCGGCGCGCGGTCTGATCACCGCCGATGTCCCCGCCAACGCCTGCCTCGCCTCGCGCCTGCCCACCGGCACGCCGGTCACCCTCGAGCGGCTGGCGGAGGTGGCGCGCGCCGAGGCCGCCCTGCACGCTGCCGGCCTGCGCCAGGTACGGGTCCGCCACCACGGTCACCACGCCCGCGTCGAGCTTGGTCCCGCCGACCTCGCCACCCTCCCCGGCGGCCACCTCCCCGCCGCCTTGGAGGCGAGGGTGCGCGCCGTCGGCTTCACCCAGATCACGGTGGCGCCCTACCACCAGGGCCACACCGAGGGGTGAGGGGCGATGGCCATCCGCCTCCTCATCCTGCTTTTGCTCCTCTGGCTCGCCCGCCAGCTCTGGCGCCTCCTCACCCGCCCCGCCCCGCTGCCACCGCGTGCGGCCACCATGGTGGCGTGCGCCACCTGCTCCACCTACATCGACCAAGAGCGCGCCGCCTCCGCCCTCTTCGACGGCCAGCGCCGCTACTTCTGCGACACCGCCTGCATGGCGCGCTACGCCCAGGGCGAGCGGCTTGACCGGCCGCGGGGGCGGTAGGGATCGCCCTGCACGGCGGCGCAAGAGGGGCCCGCTCCAAGCCACCCACGGCGCACCGCCGGTGGGGCCGCGTTCTTGCACCACCCGCGCCGAACCGCCCTTCGCCTCTTGGCACGCGGTGGCGAGCACCCCGCCGGCGCGGAGCCCGGCGGGGCGTGGCGCAGGCAGGGATTCCATGGCCCAGCGAACCGCCCCCTGGGCTTGCGCCGCGGGGGCGTGCCGTGCCACTCAGGGGGGTGGCTGAAGCGCGCGCGATCGACGATCTCTTGCCCCCCTTTCTGGTGGAGTACCTCCACCACCTGACCGTGGAGCGGGGGCTGGCGGCGCACACCGTCGCCGCCTACCGGCGCGACCTCACCGCCTGGACCGCCTACATCGGAGGCCACGGCGGCCGGGTGGAGGAGGCGGGGGTGGAGCCCCTTCGCGCCCACCTCGACCGGCTCGCCGCACGCGGCCTCACCGCCCGCTCCCTGCGCCGCCACCTCTCCGCCCTGCGCGGCCTCTACCGCTACCTCCTGCGCGAGGAGATCGCGACCGTGGATCCCACCGAGCGGATCGAGCCGCCGCGCCTCGGCCGCCCGCTGCCGTCCGTCCTCACCCTCGACGAGGTCGAGCACCTCCTTACCCAGCCGCGGACCGATCGCCCGTCCGGCATCCGCGACCGGGCCATGCTCGAAACCCTGTACGGCTCGGGGCTGCGGGTGAGCGAGTTGGTGGGACTCGACGAGGCGGGGGTGAGCTGGGAAGGCGGCTTCCTCCAGGTGGTGGGCAAGGGGTCGAAGGGCCGCATCGTCCCGTGCTCCGAGCCGGCGCTGGCGTGGCTCGACCGGTACCTGCGCGAGGCGCGGCCGCTGCTGCTCCACGGCCGCGCCACCCGGCCGTTCTTCGTCACCGCCCGTGGCCACGGCCTGAGCCGCCAGTGGATCGGCAAGCTCGTTGACCGCTACGCCCGCGCCGCGGGGATTCGCCAGCGCGTCACCCCCCACACCCTCCGCCACACCTTCGCCACCCACCTCCTCGACGGCGGCGCCGACCTCCGCTTCATTCAAGAGATGCTCGGCCACGCCGACATCAGCACCACCCAGATCTACACCCACCTCTCCCGCGACTCCCTCCGCACCCTCGTCGAACGGTTTCACCCGCGCGGCAGGTAGGAGGGGGCACCGCACCCGACCCGCACCCGCGGGCGGCGGTCGCTGCGGCTTTGGGATCAGACCCCCAACCGTGCGGCGCCCGAGCGGGGCTCGCGGAAGAAAACGGGACGCTGGGTCGCCGCGGGTGGGGCGGAGCGCCTCCCGGCCTTGTGGCCACCACCTTGCTCGCCGGCCGCGCCTATTGCGCATGGCTCCCGGCCGCCCACGGGACCGCACCGCGGGTTGAACCGCCACCGTGGCAAGGCGAAGGACGAAGGGTTCCCCCTACCGCAGAGGCTCCACCGTCCGGATACTGCCGCGCTTTGCGCACGGCCACGCGGGCACGAGCCGCGGGCCTACATGGGCACGAACTAAGGGGAACCGATGGGTACACGGGCGACGGGTTTTGATCGGGAGGAGCGGCGCGCGGCGATCTCGTTGGCGGCGATCTTTGGCCTGCGGATGCTGGGGCTGTTTCTCATCCTGCCGGTGTTCACGGTCTACGCCCTGACCTTGCAGGGGGCGACCCACGCCTCCGCCGGGCTGGCCCTAGGCGCCTACGGGATCAGCCAGACACTGTTGCAGGTCCCCTTCGGGATGCTGTCGGATCGCTTCGGCCGGAAGCCGGTGATCGCCGCGGGGATGGTGATCTTCGCGGCGGGCTCGGTGGTCGCCGCCTCGGCCCACTCGATCGGCTGGATGATCGTCGGCCGCTTGTTGCAGGGGGCGGGGGCGGTGGCCAGCGTGGTGATTGCGATGGTGGCGGATCTGACCCGCGACGAGCACCGCACCCGCGCCATGGGGATGATCGGCGGCACCATCGGGATGACCTTCGCCTTCTCGGTGATGGCCTCCCCGGCGCTTGCCGGCTGGCTCGGGGTGGACGGGATCTTCTGGCTGATCGGTGGCCTGTCGCTGGCCTCCGTCGCCTTCCTCTACCTGGTCGTTCCCACCCCGCGGCGGGTGGTCCACCACCGCGACGCCGAGCTCACCCCCGCCGATGTGCGCCGGGTCCTCGCCACCCCCGAGCTGCTGCGCCTCGACTTCGGGATCTTCGCCCTCCACCTGACCCTCACCGCCCTCTTCTTCGCCGTGCCGCTCCTGCTCGAGCCGTTTGTTCCCCAGGCCGGCCAGTGGAAGGTGTACGGGCCGGTGATCCTCGGCGCCCTGCTCCTCATGGTGCCGGCGATCATCGTCGGCGAGGTGCGGCACAAGCTGCGCGAGTTCTTCCTCGCCGCCATCGGCTTGGTGGGGGTGGCGGGGGTGGTGATCTATCTCGGCCGCGGCTCGCTCGCGGGGATCGCCAGCGGCCTGCTCCTCTTCTTTGTCGGCTTCAATATCTTGGAGGCCTCCTTGCCGTCGCTGGTCTCGAAGGCGGCGCCGGCGGGGCTGCGCGGCACCGGCATCGGGATCTACAACATGGCGGAGTTCGCCGGCGCCGGCCTCGGCGGCGCGATGGGCGGGGCGCTCTACGCCCACGGCACCTCCACCCTCTTCGTCGCCCTGCTGGCGGTGGCGGTGGGGTGGCTCCTCATCGCCCTTACCATGGCGCCCATCCGCTACCTCACCTCGGTAATGGTGGAGGTGGGGGGGGTGACCGACCTGGCGGCGGTAGCGACCGCCGAGGTGGCGCTCGCCGCGGTGCGCGGGGTGCGCGAGGTGATCCTCTACCCGGGCGAGACCACCTGTTTTTTGAAGTGCGACGCCAAGGGGTACGACCTGGCGGAGATCAAGCACGCCCTGGTCGCCGCCGGCTTCACGACCGAGTAGCGTGGCCCTGCCACCCGCCAAAACGGCGAGGAAGCGGTCGGCCTTTGGCGATCGCGACGGCGAGAAGCGGGCGCGAGTCCCGAGTGCGAACCGCCGGTAGCGCGACGGGGGCGCACACCACGAAGGAGCCACCACCCTCCGGGCCGCGTGGCCCGCGGCTTTGCAATCGATCGACCCAGGCCGCCAGACTCCCCCCCGCCCCACCGGCCGCGGAAGGGGGACCACCGAGGGTTGCTCCTCCCACTCCCAGGCTGATCGCTGACCACGGACCGCTGCATGGCCACCCCCGCCGCCAAGGTCTTCGCCACCCACAAGCAGGCCAACCGCCTCTACGAGATCCTCGAACGGATCGAGGTGGGGATCGAGCTCCTCGGCACCGAGGTGAAGTCGATCCGCGCCGGCCACGCGAGCCTGAACGAGGCGTACGCCCACCTGCAGGGCGGCGACCTCTACCTGGTGGGGTGCCACATCGCCCCGTGGGCGTACGGCGACCTCCAGCGCCAGGAGCCCGACCGGCCGCGCCGGCTGCTCTTGCACCGCCGGGAGATCGACCGGCTCGTCGGCAAGCTCGGCCGCCAGGGGCTCACCCTCGTCCCCACCCGCCTGTACGCCAAGGGGCCGTACATCAAGCTGGAGATCGCCTTGGCGCGCGGCAAGAAGGCCCACGACAAGCGCGAGGAGCTGAAGGCACGCGACGCCGAGCGGGAGATCGCCCAGGCGACCGGGCCCCACGGAAAGTAGCGGCGGCGAGACCGGGAAGAGGGGAGAGGAGGGCGCACCGCCGGGGATCGTCCCGCGAGCGGGGCGCGGCCCCGGCGGCCGGTGCGGGGGCCGCATCGAGCCGGGAGGCGGCCTGGCGGCGGTGTTTCCGTGGGGAGGGGCGAGGCGCGGCGATGGCGGGCCCCATCGAGCCGGAAGGCGGCCTGGCGGCGGTGTTTCCGTGGGGCAGGGGCGAGGCGCGGCGATGGCGGGCCCCATCGAGCCGGGAGGCGGCCTGGCGGCGGTGTTTCCGTGGGGCAGGGGTGAGGCGCGGCGATGGCGGGCCGCATCGAGCCGGGAGGCGGCCTGGCGGCGGTGTTTCCGTGGGGAGGGGCGAGGCGCGGCGATGGCGGGCCGCATCGAGCCGGGAGGCGGCCTGGCGGCGGTGGCCCACGCGCCGCCCCCCTCCGCCTCCCCCGCCCCTCCCGATTGGGGGCGGGCGTTACGCCACCCGTGTGGCCGGCGGGCGGCGGGCGGGTCAACCCACGGACCGTCGGGCGGGGCGCGGTCGCGCCGGAGGGGGGGCAAAACCGCGCGGACGCGCCGGGGCCACCCTTCCGCCTGCCCGGGAGGTGCGGTTTACTGCGCGGCCGCGCGCCCTTTGCGAGATCGACCGCCCATGACCGCCACTGCCCCGATCGGCATCTTCGACTCCGGCGTCGGCGGCCTCACGGTGCTGCGCGCGATCCGGGCCCGGCTGCCCGCCCTGCCCCTGGTCTACCTGGGCGACACGGCGCGCGTGCCGTACGGCAGCCGGTCGCCCGAGACCGTGCGTCGCTACGCGGTGGAGGGGGGACGGTTTCTCCTCGAACGGCAGGTGCAGATGGTGGTCGTGGCGTGCAACACGGTCTCCGCCGTCGCCCTCGACGCCCTGTGCGATGCCCTGCCGGTACCGGTGATCGGGGTGGTCGAGCCGGGGGCGGAGGCGGCGGTGGCGGCGACGCGCTCCGGCCGCATCGGGATCATCGGCACCGAGACGACCATCGCCTCGCGCGCCTACGAGGAGGCGATCCGCAACCGCCTGCCCACCGCCCGCACCCTCGCCCGGCCGTGTCCGCTCCTCGTCCCCCTCGCCGAGCAGGGGTGGACCGACAACGACGTGGCGCGCGCGGCACTGGCCCACTACCTGGAAGACCTGCGCCGCGAGGAGATCGACACCCTGGTCCTCGGCTGCACCCACTACCCCCTGTTCAAGCCGCTCCTCGCCGACCTCCTCGGGCCGGGGGTGAGGTTGGTGGACTCCGCCGAGGCGACCGCCACGGTGGTGGCGACGCGGCTGGGCGCACCCACCGGCGAGCCCGTGGAGCCGACCTTCTACCTCACCGACCTCCCCCACACCTTCTCGGAGGTCGCCGCCCGCTTCCTCGGCGGCCCGGTCCGCCACGTCTTTCAGGTGCGCTACTGAGGGGAGGTAGGGAGTAGGGCAGGACCACCCCGCGGGCGGATGCGAGAAAGAGGGAAGCAACCCTCGAAACCCATGGCGGGCCGCGGCGCGTCGTAACACCGACAAAACACCGTCGAGGTGGGACTGGAAGCAACCCTCGAAACCCATGGCGGGCCGCGACGCGGCCAACCACCGCCATCCCCCATCCCCTGCGCGCACCGTGAGCCGCCCTAGGGACGAGGAGAGCGCGGGGGGCGATCGTGTTGACTACTCGGCGGGGGGCGGCGATCCCGGGGGCGGCGGGAGCGGCCCCGCCGCGGCAGGGGCCACCTGCTCGCCGAGGTAGCGGCGGGCCATTGCGTTGTTGGGGTCAATCTCGATCGCCGTGCGCCAGGCGCGCTGCGCCTCCTCCCGCGCCCCCATCTGGTCGAGGCAGTAGCCCAGGTAGGCGTAGGTGTCGTCGAGGAAAGGGGGTTGGAGGCGGACGACCCGGTCGAAGGTACGGATCGCCTCGGGGTAGCGCTCCTGTAAGAGATAGAGGGTGGCGAGGTTGAAGAGGTCGGCCGCCTCCTCCGGGGCGAGGCGGACCGCGTGCTCGAAGTAGGCGGTGGCGGCGAGTTCGTCACCGCGCCGGTGGGCGATCACCCCGAGCCAGCGGTAGATGCGCACCTCCGGGGCGTCGAGACGGGCGAGGCGCGTGAGGTCTTGCTCCACCCGCGCCGGCTCGCGCTCGCGCGCCTCACCGAGCCAATCGACGAGCATCGTCAGGTAGGTATTGCCCCGCTCGGGCAGGGCGATGGGCTCGGCGTGTTCCTCCGCCACCGGTGCGGCGAGCGTTGGCGCGGCCGCGCCCGGCTGGAGGGCAAAGGGTGGCGGCGCCACTTGTGCCACCACCGCGCGCTCAAAGGGGACGGGCCCCTCCATGGACTGGTAGACCACCACGGTGATCACCAGCAAGACGACGCCCAAGGCGACGGCCACAAACCAGTGGAACGGCGGCCGCTGCACTATCGGCCTCGCCACGCGGCTCGCGCGTCATCGGCCTCCTGGCAATGTGGGTGTCGCACCATGTCCATGGCCCGTCGAATCTCCTGCCGCCCGCGCAGACCCGAGGGGAGGATCGAGGTGGTCGGGGCGAGAGGATTTGAACCTCCGACTCCCTGCTCCCGAAGCAGGTGCGCTACCAGGCTGCGCTACGCCCCGCCCCTCGGGTCTGCACGGCCTACGGCCGCGCGCGAGCGGCGGTGTATAGCATAGGCACCCAGCGCAAGCAAAACGACGATCACTACGGAGAGAATGTTGAAATAGCGGTGGATGAAGTCGGCGATCGGCTTGCCATAGAAATAAAAGAGGAGCCCCTCGCCCACGAACCGGGCGCCACGGCTGAGGAAGGAGACGGCGATGAACTTCCACATCGTGGCGCGGAAGATCCCGGCGGCGATGGTGAAGACCTTGTACGGGATCGGGGTGAAGCCGGCGACCGCGATCGCCCACACCTCGTAGCGCAGGAAGGTCGCCTCCACCTTGGCGATCCGCTCGGTGGAGACCCACCGTTCCAGAAGGGGCCTCCCGCCCCACTGGCCGATCCAGTAGCCGACCACCGCCCCAGCCGCCGAGCCGACGGTAGCGATCACCCCGTACCGCACCCCCGCCTCCGGGGTGATCAGCCCCATGGCGATGAGCAGGACATCCACCGGGATGGGGAAGAAGGAGGACTCGGCCACCGCGAGCCAAAACAGCGCCCAGGTTGCCCCGGGCGTCGCGGCCCACTGGACTATCCATTGGGTGAGATCCGAAAACATGGGAAACCCTAGACGCGCCGGGATGGGGAGAGGTCGGTCCTGCGGGCCGGCAATCATGCCGAGGGGCGAGACCCCTCACAATCTCGCCGGCCAGCGGCCGGCTCCCCCCCATCCCCCACTCCCGGCCCACGCGGCCGCGTCACTCCGTCCACCCGTGGCGACCAACGAGGCGCACAAAGCGGCACGGCAGGAGCGGCTGGCGCTCGAACCCGTCGCGGGTACGTTTCACCAGCATGAGCTCCTGCACGTCGCCGGAGCCAACCGGGATCACGAGCCGGCCGCCGGCGTCGAGCTGGGCGAGGAGCGGCGCCGGAACCTCCGGGGCGGCGGCGGCGACCACGATCACCTGGTACGGGGCGTGCTCCGCCCAACCAAAGGTGCCATCGGCGATGCGAAAGACCACGTTCGTGTAACCGAGTTCGTCGAGGCGGTGGTGCGCGGCAGTGGCCAGGGAGTGGATCCGCTCGATGGTGAAGACCTTCGCCGCGAGCTCGGCGAGGATGGCGGTCTGGTAACCGCTGCCGGTACCCAGCTCCAACACCCGGTCGGTGGCCTGTACGGCGACCGCCTCGGTCATCAGGCCGACGATGGAGGGCTGGGAGATGGTCTGGTCGCGCCCGATCGGCAGAGAGGTGTCGCGGTACGCCTGGACCGCCAGGGCCTCGGGGACGAAGCAGTGGCGTGGCACCCGCGCCAGGGCCGCCAGCACCCGCGGGTCGTGCACCCCCTGGCGCCGCACCCGCTCGACGAGCTCCTGCCGTGCCTGCGCAAAGGGCGCGGTGTCACGCGCCGCCATCACCCCCCCGCCCCGGCTGGCGGCGCCAAGCCGCACGACCGTGGGTGGCGGCGAGCAGGAGATCCCCGGTGCGCAATCCGGGTTCGCGGGCACACGACCATGGCGGAAGAAACGGTGGCGCGGTGCCAACTCGGATCTGGTCGGGGCGAGAGGATTTGAACCTCCGACCACCTGAACCCCATTCAGGTACGCTACCAGACTGCGCTACGCCCCGGTCCGAGCTAGGGGCGGAACGCTAGCCATCCGCCTCCAACATTGCAAGCAACCCGGTCACCTCGTCCCGTAGCTCGTGGAGGAGCTGCCAGTGGTCGACCTGGTGGGCCGCTTCATGGTTGAACCGGCGGCGGCGCAACTCCTTCCGCGCCCCCTCGATGGTGAACCGTTGGCGGTGGAGGAGGTCGCGAATCTCCAGAATGAGATCGATCTCCTTGCGCCGGTAGACGCGCTGGCCGTTGCCGTGTTTGCGCGGCGCCAGCTCGGAAAACTCGGTCTCCCAGTAACGCAGGACATGGGCGGGAAGATCGGTGAGCCGTGCCACCTCGCCGATCTTGAAGAAGAACTTGTCGGGGATCTCCAGCGGCGCCGGCGCACCACCCTTGGTCTCAGCCCGCCGCCGGTTTTCCTGGTCAGCCACCCCGCCCTACCTTCCGCCCGCGCCGCCTACTCGCCGCCAGGCGCGCCCACCGTGCCGCCCTGGACGGCATCCTTCAGGACCTGGCTCGGTTTGAAGTTCACCACCTGCCGCGGGGTGATGGTCACCTCTTCACCGCTCTTCGGGTTGCGCCCCTTGCGGGCCTCTTTGTGGCGCACCACGAAGTTGCCGAAGCCAACGATCTTCACCGTCTGGCCGTCAATGAGAGCCGACCGGATCGACTCCAGCACCGTCTCCACCGCGAACGCCGCCTCTTTCTTGGAGAAGCCGATCCGCTCGTAGACCTGCTCTACCAGATCCGCCTTGGTCATCGCCGTCCCCCCATCTCGACCTCCATTGGCCAACGAGTCTAGCGACCGCCGTGGAAGCGGGTCAAACGACCCCCTACCTGGGTCAACCGAAAGGCCGCGACCGTGGCCACGCTTCCGGATGTTGCCCCCCCCCCCGCACGCGGGGGGGTGCGCTTTGG
>Ga0210049_1000927_pt1 | contig 26560 bp, 31 predicted proteins | sample CryGeyCG2014_300_2_FD_183964 | JGI IMG/M metagenome (GOLD analysis project Ga0210049, IMG submission 183964) | Groundwater microbial communities from aquifer - Crystal Geyser CG06_land_8/20/14_3.00 (SPAdes) (version 2) | ecosystem: Environmental > Aquatic > Deep subsurface > Groundwater | place... | reverse complement strand
TCAAAAACTCATGGAACACTTAATATGGTACAATACAAAGAGAATACACCAATCTTTGGGTAATATTTCACCCATTGATTATTTAATAAAAACTGTTCCGGAGTCTCAAATGTGCGTGACGCGTACAATAGCTTGGATTTTGTTTTAATTTAATATATAATTTTTATTGATAATTAGGATTAAAAGTGAAGAAAATAATAGGAATAATACTAGCAGCCGGTAGGGGAACAAGGCTTAACGAAGGTAAACCTTCGGATATACCGAAAGTATTACATTTATTGGGCGGTCGTCCGATGATTCTTTATTGTATAGATACTCTAAAGGAGGCAGGTATTGATGATATTATTTTAGTTGTTGGCCATAAGGGTTACTTAGTCAAGGAAACTGTTGGGAATGACGTTAAATATGCAGTTCAAGATGAACAGTTGGGCACAGCTCATGCTGTTTCTGTAACTAAAGAGTTTGTTTTAGGCAAAGCTGATTATTTTGTTATTCTTAATGGGGATAATCCTTTATTTTCAAAAGAAACAATTTCAAAATTGGTTAATTTATGCATTGAAAGAGACGCTTTTATTTCTTTAGTAACTGTTGCTGCAGATGACCCTAAAGGTTACGGAAGGATTATAAAAAACAAAAGGGGTGGTGTATTAAAGATTGTGGAAGATAAAGATGCAACGACTCAGGAGAAGGCTATAAAAGAAATTAATGCTGGTTGTTATTGTTTTAAAGGTGATTGGCTGTGGGATCATTTGGAAGATATAGAATTGAGTTCACAAGGAGAATACTATCTTACTGATTTAATAGGTATTGCTTTTAAGCAGGGTAAAAAAGTTATGGCTTTGAAAATAAAAAATAGTAAAGAAGCCATAGGTATTAATACTCCCAATCATCTTGATTTAGCAAACAAAGTATTGAAGGAAGTATGAACCGTTATTCAGATGTTGCTATTGTTTTAAAAAGAAAAAGCTTTGGCGAAGCCGATAATCTAATTACTGTTTTTTCTAAAAACCATGGCAAGATAAAACTATTGGCTAAAGGGTCTCGCAAGATAAAAAGTAAATTCATGGGTCATATAGAACCCCTTTGCTTAATTAAGCTTTCGGCAGTTTCTGGTAAGTCTTTTGAAATTCTTACCTCAAGTCAGATAGAAGAAAGTCACCACGAATTAAAAAGCAATTTAAAAAATTTACCGCTGATAAATCTTATTTGTGAGATAACCGACGCGGTAACCTGCGAGAGGCTTTCTAATTATCAAGTATTTAATTTAATAACTAGAGTATTTTCTTCTGGTTTGTGGGGGAATAAGCCGGAATTAATTTCCTTGTTCTATTTTATAAACCTGTTAAAATTTTTGGGATTTGCGCCAAATTTTCATAATTGTGTAAAATGTGACAAAAACGGAATCATTTTTCCTTACTTCAGCTACTACTGGGGAGGTGTTGTATGTCAAGATTGCATTGATAGTTATCCCGGTAAGCGTATTGACGAGGAAACCGTCATGATATTAAAGTTAGTTAATTCATCTACTAATAAGATTTTTAGTATTGTTGATAGATTGCACGACAAAGATACTAAAAAATCATTTAAGATAATCTCTGACTTTTTTATTTATATAATTGAGAAAAAACCCTTATCGCTCAAGTGTGTTGAGGAACATATTTATTAAGTTTAAATCAATCTATATATTTCTTTCTATAGAAATAGGTTAAGTATGCCTTTATCATAGTATTGTGGTCTTATTGAAAAAGATTATTACAAAAATTAGAGATCTTTTGGTTCAAAATAAGATATGGCTCAAAATAGCTGTATTAGTGTTTTTAATATCGATATTCTTGGGAATCATAACTTTCTTTTTTAGACAGTTGCCCACATATCCATTGATATCTGATTCACTTTCTAAAATATCCGATATCGGTAAACAGTCGAAGAATGCCGATTCTTTCGGTCGTTTTCTGTTAATCTACGGAAATAATTTAAGTTCGATGGCCATTATACTTTTTGGCGGTTTTATATTTGGTATTTTTACTTTTATCGGGCTTTTTGCGAATGGGATGATACTGGGTTTTTTTGCTTTCTTCATACTTTTTACGCCACTGCCAAACTTAATAAAAATTATTCTTTTAGCCGCAATTATACCTCATGGGGTTATTGAACTTTCTTTATTGATAATTGTTTCAGCCTGGGGCTTTAAATTGGGTTTTGAGCATCTACTTCCTAAATCCAAAGGAAGAAGACTTAAGGTTTTTATTGATAATTTTAAGAATTCTTTTTGGATATTGCTATTGTTGGTTATAGGTTTAGCCATAGCCGCCTTAATCGAAGTTTTAGATATGAAGATTCTTTAATTTTTGCTAAAATAAACCTATGGAAAAATCTAAGAAACCAAAAACAGCCATAAGTGAGGGCGATCTAAGCTGGAATTTAGCTGATTATAATAAGCGGAAGGAAGATCCTCCAGCTAGAATTAAAAAAAATCCTCTAAAAACAGAAGGCGAATTAATGACCGATGAAGAAATGGAGAATTGGTTCTTACAATCCGTCCAGACATTGAAAGTTATAAAGGAAGAGAACGGAGAAATTTTTATGAGATTGCATGAGGGTTTTATTTCTGATTTGGAATATCTTTTGCGCTTAGGTAAAATAGAAAAAGATGTTGTTGAATTTGGCAAAGAATTAACAAATTTTGATTTTTAGGAAGCAGGCGAAGATGACAAAAGTAACAATGGAAAAAATACAGTCTTTAGCAAAACAAAGAGGATTTATTTTCCCATCCTCAGAAATTTATGGCGGTTTTGCCAATACTTGGGATTACGGCCCATTGGGTGTTGAGTTAAAAAATAATATTAAAAATTCTTGGTGGAAACATTTTGTTCACGATAGAGAAGATATGGTCGGACTGGATTCAGCTATCATTTTAAATCCAAAAGTGTGGGAAGCATCTGGTCACGTCGAGGAATTTGCCGACTTATTGATTGATTGTAAACAATGTAAAGTCAGACTTAGGGCAGATCATGTTGTTGAAGAACAAACAGGCAAAAATGTTGAGGGTTTAAAACCTGAGCAAATTGATGCAGCCATTAAAGAATCAAATGTTAAGTGTCCTAGTTGTAATTCAATGGAATGGACAAGCGCTAGGCCTTTCAATAACTTGTTCAGAACTTTTGTAGGTCCTTTGGAGGAAGATAGATCAGTTGCTTATCTTAGGGGAGAGACAGCCCAAGGGATATTTATTGATTTTAAGATGATCTTGGAAAGTACTAGAAAAAGAATTCCTTTTGGGGTTGGTCAAATAGGTAAATCATTCAGAAATGAAATTACCACCGGTAATTATATTTTTAGGACTAGAGAGTTTGAAATAGCTGAACTGGAATATTTCATAAACCCTAAGACGGACTGGGAGACGATATTTAATGATTGGCTTTCTCATATTTATAAGTTTAGTGAAAAGATTGGGATAGCTAAAAAAAATATTCATGAGAATGATCTTCTAGCAGAGAAGAGAGCTCATTATTCCAAAAAAACAATAGATCTTTATTATGACTATCCCTTTGGCGCAAGTGAAATGTGGGCTATTGCTTACAGAACTGATTACGATTTATCTCGTCATCAAAAATATTCAGGGGTTGATATGTCTTATACTGATCCTATAACCCAAGAAAAATATATTCCTCATGTTATTGAACCGACATTTGGAGTGGATAGAACTATTCTTGCTGTATTGTTGTCGGCTTATGACGAAGAAGAAATTGAATCAGCAAACGGCAAAAAAGAGAAGAGGGTAGTATTGAGATTCAAAAAGGAGTTAGCACCATACAAAATAGCGATTCTACCACTGTCAAAGAATCCTGAGTTGTCTCCTAAAGCAAAAGAAATTTTCGATCTTTTAAAGAAGAATTTTGTTTGCGATTATGATGAAACTCAATCAATAGGGAAGAGATACAGACGGCAAGATGAAATTGGCACACCTTATTGTGTTACCATAGACTTTGAAACTTTAAAAGATAATGCGGTAACTGTTCGTGATAGAGATACAATGAAGCAGGATCGAATAAAAATAGAAGAGCTTGATAGATATTTAAGTGATAAACTAAAGTAATTTTTACTTTTTGAAAAGTACCTAAAATATTTTCTTGTACTTTTGAATGACCAAAAGATACCAAAAGTCAGCACGCTCGTTTGAAAAGACCAAAAACAGGTGTTCTTAAAGCTTACGAACCTGAACGATTTCTAAGAAGAAACCGCTCTCACAAAGAGATGTTATTACTTTTTTTGTTTCGGGTTGAGCAGGTTCTTGTTCCAATAAGAATTGGAACCGCTTTTTAAAAACCTGTTTTCTTAACATCTTTTCAAAATGCGTGCAAGAAAACGAAAATAAATAAAACAAAAAAGATTTGACCCAGCTACTAATGAAAGTTATAATTACTAATTCTTTGATCCTTAAAAAGGTGGGTGAATTTGTTGAGTGGTAAGTTGGAAATTTTGGAATCTGATAAGTTTAAAGGTGCTTTAGATGGTACAGAAAAGCTGGTTTATAATTGGAAGATTGTTGCTATAAGTTCAGGTGAATATGCAATCTTTGTGATGGGCTTAGGTCACCATAGAGATATCTTCGCGATTTAGAAGGAAAAACAAAGGTGATTGTTTAATGCTCGGAGGAGCAGTAATCAAAATTTTAAGAGTAGATTCCATAATTAAAGTAAGCAATCAATCAGCAAGCTTTCCCGAGATGAGTCAAGAAAACTTTAATGCTTTAATAGAGTTATTTAAAAAGGAATTACTAGAAGAATATAATATTGAAATAGTAGATCATATTTTCTAGAAGGAGCTGATCAGATTGGATACAGCTATTATTTTTTTGAACGAATATAAAGAAGTAGTTCCACCAGAAAAAGCAAAGTTTCAAACATTAGGTGATTTGGTAGCAGTAAAAGAAGGGGATCAGTGTGTATTTGTTATAAGGGCAGAACATGAAAACATACTAGATGTCGCTAATTATGTATATGAAGATTATTGTTCTATCAAAAAGAAAGAACGTGATTGTGATAGCGTTCTTGGCGCTGGAAGAATCGCATATGGTTATCAGGGGAATGATCAATTAATAAGTGTATGTAATGGTACAAATATTTGTGGCTTTGAGGAAATGCCCGAAGAACTTTTTAACTCATTAATCGATCTGTTGTATCAACAGTTTTTTGGGATAGAAATTATAACGCATCCTTAAGGAGTTGATTAATATCCAAAAAGCTATAATAGCGATTGCACAGATTGGCTTTTCTTTAGAAGGTAGTGATCAACATATTAGATATATGGGAAAAGCAAAAGAAAAGGGAGCTGATATTATTTGTTTTCCCGAAGACTTTATTAGCATTAATGATGATTATAAAGATTATATACTGGAATTTTTTAGTCCTCTTTGCAAAAAATATGAAATCAACGCAATAATACCGATTGTTACCAAGGATAATGAGGGTTTGCGCAAATCTGCTCTGGTTATTGACAGAAACGGTCATCTTATAGGTATATATAATAAGCAAAACCTCTATGATTGTGAGATAAATGATTTTGTACCAGGTGAAGCTCCAGGAATTTTTGATTTAGATTTTGGAAGAATAGGCATAATTATATGTTTTGATATTTTTTCGCCGGCTGTTATTGCGCAATATGTAAATCAAGGAGTAAAAATAATATTTTGTCCTTCTAATATGGTAGTATCAGACATTCGATACAAAAATCAGCAAATAAATGCCATAAACTCTATATATACAAGTATTGTATTCCAAGCTAAGTGTTTTTTTGTCACCGCAATGCTAAATGAAAAATCTTTAATCGCACAAAGCAAAATAATTTCACCCGAAGGAGTATTATCCAAAACAAGAAATAATCAGAATCGTCTCTTGGTTCAGGAGATTGATATTCAGGGTCTAGTATTACTAGATAGTTTATTATAAATGATACAAAACAATGACTGCCAATAGGTGGTCTTTTTTATATATTTAATCTTTATAGTATTCGTATTAAAATCTAATTATGAGTAAATTACCATTACATATTTCTTCAGGAGGTGTGGTTTATAAAAAAGAAGATGATAAAATATTCATTGCGCTTCTTGGTTGGTTTCGAAAATGGGGACAATTATGGATGTTTCCAAAAGAAACAGTGGAAAATAGTGATGCTAATGGTAGAGATTTTGAAGACGAAGAAACATTAAAAAATGCGGCATGGCGAGCATTAAAAGAAGAGATGAATATTGAGGGGGAAATAGAAAATTATTTAGGTAGTCTTCAAGAATTTACTACAATAGATAAGACTAAAAAAGAACGTCATATACATTATTTTTTATTTAGATATAAATCAGGCGATATGAAGCATTCCTGGGAACATAATGCAGTTAAGTGGTTTACGATCGAAGAAATAGCTAATTTAAGGCTAAAAAAAGGCGAAGATGAGATAGTTCAGAAAGCACTACTTAAAATAGCAACATAGATTCTGATTGTGGATAAGCATAAAAAATAACTAGACCTATTATTATAAACAATTAAATATCTTGCCTTTATGAAGGCAAGATATTTTTTATTAACACTTATTCTATTAGTGGTAGTTTATACTATTGACATGGGGCTTGGTGGTGAATTATAATGTAAATGTGGATAAAAGTGGGGATAAGTGGGGAAAACGGTGGATAAGGATATCTACAGAAAGGTCCAGATGTTTATAGGAGAATACCAACATTCAGTAGACTCAAAAGGCAGAGTAGCAATACCCGCTAAATTTCGTGCAGCCTTGAAAAAAGGAGCAGTCGTAACTAGGGGTTTGGACAAATGTTTGTTTTTATATCCAAAGAAAGATTGGAACGAGCTTGCTGCCAAATTAGCAAATCTTCCAATAAGCCAGAAAGACGCAAGAGCATTTGCCAGGCTTATGTTAGCCGGAGCCATGGATGTTGATGTTGATAAGCAGGGTAGAATCAATTTGCCATCATATTTAAGAGATTATTCAACCGTTAAAAATAATGCAGTTATTACGGGTTTATATAACCGTTTGGAAATTTGGGATAGTAAGGAATGGGAGCAATATAAAAATAATGCAGAGAAAGAAAGCTCAGATATTGCTGAGCACCTAGGAAACCTAGGAGTTTAATTTAAGTTTAAGGGGTCGGCAGTTTAAAAATTTAAAAATTAAAACCATTTGTTCATCTCCTATTTGCTAAAAACAAAAACAAAAATACTGCCGACCATTTAATATTAATGCAAAATCATATACCAGTTCTTTTAAAAAAAGTATTATCAATTTTAAACCCAACTGATGGGATTATAATTGATGCCACACTTGGTCTTGGTGGTCATTCAAAAGAAATTCTAAAAATTTCTAAAGCCTCTGTTATAGGTATGGATCAGGACGGGGAAGCTTTAGAGATTGCCAAGGGAAATCTTAAAGAGTTTAAGGGTAGAGTAAGTTACTACCAGGAAAATTTTAGCAACATTAAAAAAGTTGCTGAGTCTTTAGGAGTCTTGGGCAAAGTCTCTGGAATTATTTTAGATCTAGGGGTATCAAGCCTGCAGATTGATAAATCAGAAAGAGGGTTTAGTTTTCAAAAAGAAGCGCCACTTGATATGAGAATGGATACAAGGAGCGACTTTACCGCTTACGAGATTATCAATAGTTATTCTAAAGAGAGTTTGGTCCAAATTTTTAGAGAATATGGTGAAGAAAGATTTGCTTACAAAATCGTGGACGAAATTATTAACGAGAGACGAAAAACGAAAATTAAGACCACAACTGAATTAGCAAGTTTAATAAAAAGAGTTGTTCCTAAAAAATATGCTTTTGCTAGAATCCATCCTGCAACTAAAGTTTTTCAGGCTTTAAGGATAGCGGTTAACAACGAATTAAATAATCTTCAAAAGGCGTTAGAGGGTTCTTTGGAGGTTTTATTTCCTGAAGGGAAATTAATAGTTATTTCTTTCCACTCTTTGGAAGATCGTATCGTAAAACGTTTTTTCAAAGATATGCAAACGAAATCTATTATTCAGATTTTGACCAAAAAGCCTGTTATTGCTAGCGAGGATGAGATACAAAGCAATCCAAGAAGCAGAAGTGCTAAGTTGAGAGCAATACAAAAAAATTAATAAAAATTAGAAATAAAAGGAGAATAAATCATGGGCAGACTTTTAACAATTACAAGATCAGAAGTAACCGAATTTGGTATTAGAAAATCGGCATATATGCCTCAAGTTAAAGTTGGAAAAAGATCTCTTGGTTTTATTACTATTGTTTTATTTTTAGTTTTGAGTTTATTTTATCTAACTCAGGCTAATCAGATAGCGACTAAAGGATATCAAATTAGAGAACTGGAACTAAAGAAGGCGCAGGCATTAGAGAAACAGGAAAGTTTAAAAATAGAAGCTGCAAGGCTAAGATCAATTAAAGAAATTCAGAATAGTGCTTCTTCTTCACAAATGGTTCCAGCAAGCGAGATTAATTATATTTTCCCAGATAAATCAGTTGCAAAAAAATAAAAACAAAAATATATCAAAAGGCACCTTTAGCAGGTGCCTTTTGAGTTAAAAAGTCTTTTACTCGTCTTTTTGTTAACCTATATATAAGTTATAATAATATTATGAGTTATTTAGAACATACAATTCAAAGAAAAAGAATAGGTATATTCTTTGGTTTCATTTTTATTTTTTTCGCGGTTATTATCTTTCGTTTATTTGATCTGCAGGTAATGAGGAATAATATTTATTTAAAAATGGCCGATAAACAACATTGGACCACAAGAAAAATACCGGCTAAGAGAGGTCTAATATATACAACTGATATAAAAACCGGTGAAAAAAATACTTTAGCAACTAATGAAACTCTTAATATGGTTTATGCTGTTCCACGTCAGATTAAGAATAAGGAGGAAGCTTCGAAGAAATTATCAGATATTCTCGGTATAGACAGTAAGGAAATATCCAATCTCATCAATAATGATAAAGTTTATGTGCCAATAAAACATAAGTTAAATAATGAGGAAGTTTCTAAAATTGAAGAATCTGATTTATTGGGTATCATGCTTTCTCCGGAAGAATGGAGGAATTATCCTGAAGGAGAATTAGCCTCTCATGTTGTTGGTTTTATCAATAATGATGGTGAAGGCCAGTATGGTATAGAAAGCTACTTTAATGATCAGCTAAAAGGTAAGTCAGGGGAAGTCACCCTTGAAAAAGATAATTCCGGGAGGCAAATCACTGCTAGCTTAAAACAAGAAAACCCCGTGTTAAATGGACAAGATATAGTTTTAACAATTGATAGAGTAATTCAAAGTTTTGCAGAAGCAGATTTAAAAGATGCAGTAGAGAAGCATAAATCGCCAGGCGGAAGCATTATAGTCATGAATCCTGATAACGGTGATATATGGGCAATGGCTAATTATCCAACCTTTGATCCTAATAAATATAATGAGATTAAAGATTATGAGTTATTTAAAAATTCGGCCATCGCCCATCTCTATGAGCCTGGTTCAATATTTAAGATTTTGACTATGGCGGCAGGCATAGATACCGGGAAGATTTTTCCTAATACTACTTATACTGATACTGGCGAGGTCAAAATTGGCGGTTATACTATTAGAAATGCAAGTAATAAGGTTTACGGGAAAAGAACAATGACTGAGGTATTGGAAAATTCAATTAATACGGGAACAATATTTATCAAAGATACAATTGGTAATGAAGTCTTTTACAATTATATTAAAAATTTTGGCCTTGGGCGAAAAACAGGCATTGGTTTATTAGGTGAAGAAACTGGGGTCTTAAAATCTTTTAAAAGCTGGAAAGATATTAATTTTGCTACGGCTACTTTTGGGCAGGGTATTGCTGTAACTCCATTGCAGTTTATTACGGCTGCTTCAGCTATAGCAAATGGTGGTGAGTTAGTTAATCCCAATATAGTTTCTAGATATATTTTACCTGACGGTAGTACAAAAGAGCCGGAACGAACTAAAAAAAGGGTTATAAAAAAAGAAACTGCCAATATATTAAGTGCAATGATGGTTAGCGTAGTGGAAAAGGGCCACGGTAAAAAAGCTCAAATACCTGGGTTTAGGGTTGCGGGGAAAACAGGGACAGCTCAAATACCTTTAAAAGACGGTAATGGTTATGAAGCTTATAAGAGTATTGGATCTTTTATTCTATTTGTTCCAGCAGAAGATGCTAAATTTATAATTCTAGTTAAAATAGATGAACCGCAAGGCGTTCAATGGGCAGAAAGCACAGCCGCTCCGGTAGCCGGAGAATTAGCAAAAAAGATATTAAATTATTTAGAAATTCCGCCCAATAATAAAGAATAATTATGAAGAAAATAGTTCAATCATTACTGAAATATTTAGCAAAATGGTATTTATCAAAACATAAACCCGAAATTATTGCGATAACTGGTAGTGTTGGTAAAACTACAACAAAAAAGGCAGTATCTATTTTAATCAATGAGAAATTTCAAACCAATCAGCAGTTTGAAAGCGGATATAATACAGAAATTGGAGTCCCTTTATTTATTTTAGGTCAGAAGATTCCAAATCATATAATTTTATGGCCGGTTACTCTTTTGAAGTGTTTATTTTCTGTTTTATCAAGTAATAAACTTGAAAAATTAGTTATAGAAATGGGTACAGAAAAACCGGGCGAAATTTCTTATCTTTTAAGCTTTATTAAACCTAAAATTTCTATTCTTACGGCAATTGCCCCTGCTCATTTAGAAAAATTTGATAATCTTGATAATATCCTAAAAGAAAAAGGGAAAATTATAACAAGCTTAACTACTGACGATACAGCTATTTTAAATTATGATGATTCGCGAGTAATCAGTTTAAAAGATAAGACCAAGGCAAAAGTTATAACTTATGGTTTATCTGATAATGCTGATGTCCAAGCCTTTGACATTAATACTTCTATTAATGGAACTAATTTTAAAATTAGATACAAAAATAAGGAATTTCCGATTTCTGTTAAAACAATCGGTGAACACGTAATTTATTCTTTACTACCCGCGGTTGCAGTTGGTTTTATCTATAACTACACCATAGAGGAGATCCAGAGTATAATTTCTGGTTTTGAATCAGTAAAAGGGAGGATGAATTTAATCTCGGGAATAAACAACAGTATCATAATTGATGATTCTTATAATGCCAGTCCTATATCTGTGAAACAAGCGATTGAAACACTAAATAAAATTGCGTCTGGCAGGAAAATTGCTGTTTTGGGCACTATGAATGAACTTGGTGATTCTTTTACCGAAGAACATAAAAATCTAGGTAGAGAAGCGGCCGACAAAGTAGATTTATTAATTGGAGTGGGAAAAGGAGGCAAGATAATAACCGATGAAGCGAAACTGGTCGGTATGGATTCTAAGGAGATTTTCTTTTGTGATAATTCTATTGACGCGGGATATCTTTTAAAAGGTATTATAAAAAGTGGTGATACTGTTTTGTTGAAAGGGTCGCAAAATAATGTAAGGCTGGAGAAAGCGATAGCAATGATAATGAAAGAGCCGTTTAAGGCTAAAGAATCCCTAGTTAGACAGGAAGGTTTCTGGAAAAAACGATAACTTTTGAGTTATATTTAAATTTATGTTAAATTTTAGGTTAAATCATGGAAATGTCTTATTTATCTAAAGTATATTTTTTCTTATTAATGCCAAAGATCTTTTTGATGACTGCGGTAAGTTTTTGTGTTGCATTACTGTTTACGCCTATCATTACCCATTTTCTATACAAATATAATATTAGGCAACAGATTAGAGAAGAGGCGGTAGACGGGAAGAAGTCTTCTGTTTTTTATTCTTTGCATGAAAGAAAAAAAAATACACCAACAATGGGTGGAATAATAATTTGGGTTTCAGTCTTATTGGTAACTGTTTTATTTAATTTAAGCCGTTCTCAAACATGGCTACCTTTATTTGTTTTGGTATCGGCCGGCATTTTGGGCGTGTTTGACGATTTATTTAATGTTCTAAGCATTGGGGCACAGAAAGGTATTAGAGCTTTAAGAAAACTGGCGCTGCAAATACTTATTGCATCAATTGGCGCCTGGTGGTTTTTTTATAAGCTCGGTTTTCATTCAATTCATATTCCAGGAGTAGGAGATTTCAATATTGGTTGGCTTTATATAATTTTATTTATATTTGTAATGGTTGCATCTATGAATTCCGTAAACATAACTGACGGTTTAGATGGTCTGGCAGCCGGCTTATTGGCAATTGCTTTCGGAGCTTTTGCTATAATTGCCTTTGCAAAGGGCAAGCTGGAATTAGCAGCTTTTTGCGGTAGTATACTAGGTGCTCTTTTAGCCTTTTTATGGTTTAATGTTTATCCGGCAAGATTTTTTATGGGTGATACAGGATCGATGGCATTAGGGGCAACATTAGGGGTAGTTGCTTTATTATTAAATTCCGTGCTAGTTTTACCAATAATAGGATTTGTTTTTGTTATTGAAACCCTTTCTTCTATTATTCAACTTTTTTCAAAGAAATTTTTTAAAAAGAAAATTTTTATAAGTGCACCATTGCATCATCATTTAGAAGCAAAGGGTTGGCCGGAACCTAAAATAACTATGAGGCTTTGGATTATTTCGGCTGTCATGGGCTCTATTGGATTAGTAGTCGGTCTTATAGGTATGGGTGTTCGGTAATACAAACAAATAATTAATCAAGAGAACAATGAGAGAAAAGATAAGAAGTAGAAAATCTGATTATATATTAAGCATTACTGTTTTTGCTCTTCTAATTATCGGTATTATTATGATTTCCAGTGCCAGCGTTGTGCTTTCTTATGAAAAATTTGGAAGTAATAATTATTACGTAATTAGACAAATAGTGAATGCCTTGATAGGTATCGGTTTTCTTATATTTTTTTATTTAATAGATTACCGGAAGTTGAAAAAAATTAGTCCGATTTTTTTGATATTAACAATAATTCTTTTATTATTAGTATTTCTAATCGGATTTCAATATGGTGGTGCTAAAAGATGGTTACATTTTGGTTCTTTTATAAATGTACAACCTACAGAAATTACTAAATTAGCTTATGTTTTATATTTGGCGGCATGGCTTGAGAATAGAGGAGAGAAGCTTCGGGATTTCCAGTACGGTTTAATTCCTTTTGTATTGATGACTGTTTTTATAGCTTTTTTGATCATTCTTCAGCCAGACTTTGGTACCACTCTTGTTATAATACTGACAGCTGCTTCGATGTTTGTAATCGCAGGAGCTAGCTGGCAGCAGATAATTCTCGGTGGTTTTGCCGGATTGGCCGTTGTTTGGCTCCTTATTAAAAGCTCTTCTTACAGATTTGCCAGACTATCAGTTTTTTTAGACCCATCATCTGATACACAAGGTATCGGTTATCATATAAATCAGGCACTTTTAGCAATAGGTTCGGGTGGGTTACTGGGTTTAGGTTTTGGATTAAGCAGGCAAAAATATAATTATTTGCCCGAACCAATGGGAGATTCGATATTTGCAATAATGGCTGAAGAAATAGGGTTTTTAAGAGTTATAATAATTATTTTATTATTTATAGTTTTAGCATATAGAGGTTATCGAATAGCTAGGCTTTCACCTGACACATTTGGCAGATTAACAGCTTTTGGCATAACTACTTGGCTTACTATTCAAGCTGCTATAAATATTGCTGCTATGCTTTCTTTAGTTCCATTAACAGGTATACCTCTTCCATTCATCAGTTATGGGGGTTCTTCTCTGATATCTTCCTTAGCCGGTATCGGTATACTTTTAAATATTTCAAAATTAAGCGTTAAAGGAGAAGTTTATGAAAGTCCTCGTGGTAGCTGGTGGAACAGCCGGTCACATAATTCCCGCTCTATCCGTAGCAGAAGAGTTACGTCGAAGAGATAAGAAAGCAAAGATTCTTTTTGTAACAAGTCGAAGTAAAAAGGATGAAATCCTTATTTCGAATAAGGGATTTAAAATTAAAAAAATATTCGCCGGAAAGCTTAGGCGGTATTTTTCCTTTAGTAATTTTACTGACATTTTTTTTATTATTGCCGGCTTTTTCCAGAGCCTTTTTCTCGTAGTAAGATATAAACCGGATATTATTTTCTCAAAAGGTAGCTATGTGTCTCTGCCTGTTGTTGTAGCAGGTAGGATATTAGGAAAAAGAATATTAATACATGAATCAGATTTTTCAATAGGTTTAGCTAATAAATTTTCTCTCCGTTTTGCGGATAAATTGGCAGTTTCTTTTCCGTTGAAATATTATAATAAAAAATTACAGAATAAACTGGTTTTTTCAGGTAATCCTATAAGAAATTTGCATTTCGGCAAAAAGATAAAAGAATCTGTCGATACTTTAGTTATACTGGGCGGAAGTCAAGGCGCTAGGAATATAAACGTTAAAATATTTGCAATCTTAAAAGACTTAATAAATAAGGATATAAAAATTATTCATTTTGTTGGTGATTCTGATTTTCCGTCGGCAAAAAGGTTAAGAACTGGTTTGTTACTTAATGACCAAAAAAACTACGTGCCCTTTTCGAATATTTTTGACGAGAAAGAGTATGGTAAAATATTAAATGAGGCTAAACTTATAATCAGTAGAGCAGGTAGTACAATTTTTGAGATCGCATCTTTATCTAAGCCAGCTATTTTAATACCGCTTTCTGGTCATCAGCAACAGAATGCAAGAATATTGGATAATAATGATGCGGCTATTGTTATTGAAGATAATAATTTGACATCTGAAATCTTAAAAGAAATGATTCTAAGCTTGATAAGTAATCAAACAAAGCTTAATAAGCTAGCAAAAAATATATCTAAATTTTCTACTCGCAATGCTGCAGGAATTATAGTTGATCAGTTGTTCGATATGGTATCTAGGTAATGAAAAGGATATTATTGCTGGCAGATTTACATCAACAAAATTATGTTTTGAAAAATTTAGACAATTTTTTATTTAAAAATAAATTTAGCGGCATTATATTGGCAGGAGATTTGACTAATCGTAACTATAGTTCCTTAGATTATGCCAAAAAATTCGAAGCCGTTATTAAAAAGAACAAACTAACTCTTTTTTATATACCAGGGAATAATGATCATGAAGATGTAATAGACTACTTTGAGCATAATAATTATTCTGTTCATTTAAAGGGTAAACATTTTGGTGGTTTTAAGATAATTGGCATTGGGGGAGTAGATGATGTTTATATGCCTTTAGGGTTTAGTTCTTCTAATTCTATTTTGGTAACTCATATGCCGCCTATTTTATCAAATAAAAATTTCAAAGACGCACCCCCGATTCATATTTTTGGCCATACTCATTTTTGGGAATATTCCAGGAAGCAGGGCTCTACTAGTCTTATACAGCTTAAGGCAGCAATATATAACCGTGCGGCTATTTTGGAATTGCCTAGTCTAAAAGTGCAGTTTATCAATTTTAAAATATGAATAAAGAATATTATTTACAAATTCTAAAGAAATACAAAGTTTCTCAGAATATTATTAATCATAGTTTGGGTGTATACAGGGTCGCTGAAATTTTATCAGACAAATTTATTGATAAGGGATATATAATTAATAAAGAAATTATTTTACAAGCAGCTATTTTACATGATATAGATAAGGAAATCACAAAGGGTGAGCATCAACTTCACGGATTAAGGTCTGCAGAAATATTAAGAGCTGAAGGCATAGATAATAAAGTAGCAGATATTATCAAGAGTCATCCAGCAGATAAAATATTTAGTAGGGGGTTTGAAAAGATTTCTCTTGAAGCAAAAATATTATATTATTCTGATAAAATATTTGAACAATATTTATGTTCAGTTGAGGAGCGAATTTTAAAATGGGAAGAAAAGCATAAGCTCGATAAAAAGCTAATTGTTAGAATGATAGCTGCTGTTAAAAATCTCGAAAGAAATTTATTAAATACAATAAATATAACATTCGAAGATATTAAAAGAGAATTTTCGAAGGTATCTCTTTAATTTTATTTTTATTTCTGTCATTATAAAAATATATTAGTTAATTAGTGAGGTACAAAATGATAAATATGGAAAAAATTGATGAGCTTTCTAAGATTGAAGGCGAAAATTTGATAACTATATATTTGAATGTAAATAAAAAAAATATTTCCCCATTAGTCCTTAAAACTAAAGTCAAAGATCTGTTTAAAGAAACTGATTTTTCAGAGGCAAAGAAAAAGAATATAGAAGATAAAATACTTAATTATTTGTCCGGAATAAATCCAAACACTAAATCAGTTGGGATTTTTGCATCAGAGAATTATTGGTTAACTTGCGGATTGCATGGTGAAATAGGTGACTATCTTTCAGTGGATTATGTTTTTAATCTTAAACCGTTGACTATGTTTCTTTCAGAAGGAAAGAATATAGGCATATTATTGCTAGATAATAAAAGTGCTCGTTTCTTTTCATTGTATCAATGGGAACTGGAAGGCTATAAGCATTTTGAAGATAAAATACTGCCAAGACAAGAGAATGGGGGCTGGTCTCAGGAGTGCTTTGAACATAGGCGAGAAGAATATGTAAAAAGTCATCTTAAAAGATCAGCCGATTTTTTAGTAAAGGCTTATAATTTTTATAAATTTGAACATCTTTTTTTAAGAAAAGATCCTGAAATAACCAATCAATTTATAAACATACTTCCTAAAGAAATAAAGAACAAAATTAGAGGCGAAATAGCTATAGATATGGATACCCCAGCCCAAGGTATAATTTCCAAGGTTATGGAATTAGATAAAAGCGAAGTTAAGAAAGAAGAAACGGGTTTAATAGAACAGCTAGAGAATGCTTTAAAAGACAGAATAAGGCACAGAGCTATTTCGGGTATGGATAACGTTTTTAGTAAGTTTTATGATAATAAAGTTGATTCTTTATTAATCAATGAAGATTTTTCAGAACGAGGTTTCTATTGCCAGTTTTGCGGGTATCTGTCTGTGGAAAATCAATTTTGTCCTTATTGCCAATCAGTTGCTGTTAGAGTCAAAGATATTATTAGTGTATTAATAAAAAAAGCCATAGAGCGCAATATCACTGTTAATATTTTTAAGGACGACCTAGCATTAAAAAGACTAGGGAATATTGCGGCATTTATAAAAGAGTATTGATGAGAATAATTTTGCGTTTCCTAAGCTATTCTTTTTTGGTTCTTTTGATATTTTTTTCTTTGGTTACCTTAGAGTCTCAAAATTATAGTAGTATTTTTTTTACTCGAGAAGAAAAGAGTCAATATACCAAAACGGAAAATACACAGAATAAGGATGATACTAATATTGTAACTTCTGATTTTGATGAAGATAAAGACGCATTAGAAATCGAAGAAATAAGCAAAGAAGAAGAAACTGAAACCATACAGGTAAAAAGAGTTATTGACGGAGACACAATAGTCTTAGATAATAATCAAATAGTGCGTCTAATAGGAATTAATACCCCGGAGAAACATCAAAGATATGGAGCCGAAGCTGCTACTAAATTAAGAGAAATGGTTGAAGCAAAAGATATCATCCTAGAGTATGACAAAGGTAGATATGATAAATACGGAAGATTGCTTGCATATGTATATACAGAAGATCTTTTTATAAATTATGAATTAATAGAGCAAGGATTCGCATATCTTATGGTAATTCCTCCTAACACAAAATATTATGAGGTTTTCCGTAAAGCAAAAGAAGAAGCTAAGTCTAAAAAACTGGGGATATGGAAAAAGTAACTTACGTCGTTTAAATTATTAATAATTGCCCGCCCTCACTTATAGTTTCTGGCGGGCTGAAGTTTCGGTAAGGAATGTATATTCCGAAACATCAGGAGGTAAAATGAAAAATCCAAATCAAAGAGTAGGTATTTTTATTGATGTTCAAAATATGTATCATTCTGCGAAATCATTATATGGGGCGCGTGTTAATTTTTCTGAAATAATTAAATCAGCTTTATCAAAGAGGATGTTAATAAGAGCAATAGCTTATGCAACTAGAGCGCAGATACCCGAAGAGGAGGGTTTTTTTGATGCGCTAAGAAAAGCCGGTATAGAAGTTAAATTAAAAGAACTGCAAACTTTTGTTGGTGGTGTTAAAAAGGGCAATTGGGATGTAGGTATGGCAGTAGATATGATTAAATTATCTTCTAAGCTGGATGTAATAATTTTAGTATCAGGTGATGGAGATTTTGAGTTGGTGCTTGATCATGTGCAAGCGGCAGGATGTAGAGCAGAGGTTGTTTCTTTTAAGAAAAGCACTTCTACAAAACTTATTGAGGCAGCTGATGACTATATTGATCTTGATAAAAATTATTCAAGATATACTATAAATATTCCGCAAAGATCACGGAGAGCCAGAACTTAAGGAATTTATTATTTCTTTATCTTGTAGTATAATAAATAGAGTAATTTTAAATAAATATGAAAATAAAAAAAATATTCCTAGTTTTACTCATTGTATTTTTTGCTACCCCAACCTTTGCAGGTAAGATATGGGAGGCACAAGATTTTCAATCTACTTTTAACGCCGCAAAGAATAATTATCTTAATACGCTTAATGTTTATAAAGAACAGCGCGAACTTTATCTTGATCAGCTGAATCAATTAAAAAGCGAGGAATGCAAAAAAGATAGTCAAGTATGTCAAAGACAGCGCGAGTTAATGGTTGATAGGGCCAAAAGATATCTCTTAAAAGTAAAAGACCATATGGCTAAATATCTAACTTTTGTTAAAACAAGAATAGAAGGTCTTAATATAAATGAAGAAGATAAAAATAAGATAATAGATGAAATTTCTAAAGATTTAGAAGAACTTGATAGCAAAGAAACAGAAATCAATAATCTAACTACTGCAGAACAAGTTAAGGAATTTGCCAAATCCTTCAAAATCTTCTGGGCCAATGAGGAAGTTAAAGTTAAAAAGTATATCGGTTACATAGCGTTTTATAAAGGTGAGCAAGTCGTAAATAGGTTAGAAGAGATAATCACCAAAGTAGATGAGAAAATCAAAGACTTAAACAGCAATGATTACGATACGGCATCTCTTGAAAGTTCTCTTGATAAAATAAAAGAAAAATTAAATACAGCAAAGACCAAGCTCAATGAAGCCAAGGCGATTTTTGATGCTATTACAACCACTGAAAACGCTCCTCAGTTTAACGAGGGTAAAACTAAATTTAAGGAAGCGGCTAAACTTTTAAAAGATGTCCATAGTGATTTGAAAAGTTTTGTTGGTGAAATAAATAGTAGCAAAACAAAGAAATCGGAAAATTCTAGCTCTAGCGCTGGCAATATAACAGTTAAAGGTGAGGGATCCGTAAGTTTTATCGGTAATGGAGAAATTAAAGGTAAAATAGGTAATAATGATTTTGACGGCACGCTTATTATTTTAGATAAAGCCAAGGATGCTAAAGTAGAAATATTCGGTAAGGGCGATAAAGCAGAGTTTGCTGATGGCAGAGTTCAGTATAAAGGTCTCGATCAAGTTCAGATTAAAGGAAGTGATTTAGTTATAGAAATATCATCACAATTTATTGATATTTCTATTAATGGAAAAGGATCTTTAGTCTTAAAAGGCGACGGTTTATATAAGACTAAAAATGGTGAGTGGACTGATATTTCAGGTGATGAAAATAAATTAGAAATTTAATTTTTTAGGAGATATAAATTGAGAGACATATTACCGCCAAAAAATTATAAAAGAAATATTTTAGAAGCTAAAAAGCCAAATGTAAAACAAGATCCACAGGTGAGTAATTTTACGGTTACACAACAAGAGCCGTCTAAAAAGAAATTGCGCGGATTATTGATTTTTCTCTTTTTGATCTTAATTATATTAGCCGGATTCGCAACCTATTATTATTTATATTTAAATCAAAATAATTCTACTATTTCTAATAGCGAACCCCAAAAAAATGAAAGCAATACTCAGTCTACGGAAGTTAACACAATGATTAGCGACTTGGACGAGTCTATCCAGGGGTTGGATCAGGATGAAACTGATTTAGATTTCCCAGCAATAGATTTAAATATTGATTTTTAATCTTTTAAAATAAACTTTTTGAAAGCTCTTTTAACGGAGCTTTTTTAGTAAATTTAATACTCGAAAGAGTATAATTGATGTATGAAGCTTATTCAGGATAAAATTTTATTCCCCGATATTTTATGGCAGAGACCTCTTAATATTTATAAGCGAGCCTTAGGTAATGTTTTAATAATAGCAGGATCCAAAGGCATGGCTGGCGCAGCAGCATTAACCCTTGAGGCTGCATATCGTTCCGGGGTTGGTCTTGCGACCCTTGGTTTTCCGGAAGGATTAACTGTTATTTATAAAAAGCTTCTCCCCGAAGCAATGACAATGTCTTTGCCCGAAACACCGTCAGGTTCACTTAGCATTAAGGCAAAGGATGCTATTTTGGCGAATATAAATGATTTTGACTGTTTAGTAATAGGCCCGGGCTTATCCTTAAATTCAGAAACCATGCAGTTAGTTTGGGAATTATTTTTTATTGTCGAGAAACCTATCATTCTTGATGCCGATGGAATCAATGCCATTTCCTCTGGGTTTAAAGTTATTAAAGAAGTAAAAAAGGCGGGTGATATCGTAGAATTTTTGAAAGAAAGAAAGAGTAAAACAATAATTACTCCTCATGCGGGCGAGGCTCTAAAAATTATAAGAGCTATTAGAAAAAAAGGTGAGTATCATAAGATAACTAGCGATTATATTGATAAAAACAAAGCAGAGATCGCAGAGTTTATTGCTGATCGTTTAAATTTCATTACTGTACTGAAGGGAAATAATACTGTTATTGCCGCAAATAGCAAAACAGTGATTAATAAAACCGGAAATCCAGGTATGGCAACAGCAGGATCGGGCGATATTTTAGCTGGTACAATTGGCGTTTTTGTCTCCCAGAATTTAAAAAATATATTTGAGGCAACCGCCACCGCAGTTTATTTGCATGGGCTTGCAGGCGACATAGCGGCCCAAAAAATAGGCCAGCGCTCAATGATTGCCTCGGATATTATTAAATATTTGCCGTTTGCTATAAGAACAGCAGAAAGTCAATTAGATCATAAATAGATTGCAAGATTTGACTTATTTTTTTGATTTCCTTATACTTTTATAATGCTCTTTAAAAATTGAAGGGAGTTGATTACCTTGCTAAAAGAGCGCCTTGATCTTAAAGAAGCTATTACTTCTTTAATCATTTTAGCGGCCATAGGTTTTATAGCTGCTTTTGGAAAACTAATACTAGGCGGCATGTTGTCTGGTATGTTGATAATGAATAATAGAATTGATGTTGATTCTTTATTAACAGCCGTGTTAGCGATTCTATTTGTTATATTATTGGTTATGTCATTTAATCCAGTTAGATTTTTAGCCAGTTTTTACCTAAAAGATAAGATAAAAAATAACCAAGAGTTATTTAATAGGATCATACCTGGATGTTTACTGTTTGTTTACACATTCCCTATTTATTATTTGATTGCTAGAAGACCTGGTAACGGCGAAGAATCATTTAGTTTTTTTGGTTCTCCGTTGGTTATGATTAACTGGGCAACTGATTATCGTTTTACAGGGTTATTTGATTTTGTTAATTGGATTGCTCTGATTTGGGGTGTAGGTATTTTTGTTTATTGTATTATTTATACCTTGCCGTTAATAAGAATTTACAGCGAAGGTATAGCTGATCGGGCTATAGAAAAAACATCAAAGTTGCCCGAACAAAAATCTGAGGATAGTACTCTGAATAATGTCTCTTGAGGGAGTGATTAAAGATGCAGAGGCGGTTGTTGTTCACTTTAGGCATAATTTTTGTATTTGTTATAGGATTTATCTTTCTTTTGAATGTTCTTCAGAAGGTTGAGTATAAGTATCCAATTGAATCTCAAGATGAAACTATCGCTTACAAAACACAAAGAATAACTGACAATAATTTATGGGAAGGCGAAGAAAAGAAAGCTAGAGAAGGGGAAGAAGGCATTAAAACGCATTTTACGTATTTCGAAGAAAAATATGTAAATGATAAGCAGGAATATCGAAAGGAAATAAACCCTATTGGGAAACCCAAAGAAAAGGTTACCAAGAAGCCGACTTCTGAGCTTATTAGATACGGAACCAAAAAAGGCTATTCAACTGGATATATATGGAAGATACATGAAGAAAGCAGCATTGGTACCTATTTTTGTGATTTTGAAATATCAGTTGAGAAATTATTGTTAGAAGAGAACAATCTTGTAGTATATGTAAAATTTAAAAATCTGCCTGGTACAATATTACAGGAATATAACTATGGTCCAGTAGGAGGTTTTAGATTACATTTAGGTGATTACTCTGTATCCTGTGATTATCCACAGCCTGGAAAGGAAAATGAGATTAAAGTAGAAGCTCCTTGGGTTAGTATATGGCCAAAGGAATATCGATTAGGTTTAGATGCAGAAGAACGTATGAAAGAAATTTCTTTAGACAAATTTTGGGTTGGTACTATACCTAAATAATCAAACTAAAATAATTATATTATTATACGCTTTAACTACGCTTAAAGCGTTTTTTTATACCTAAAAATTTTATAACTATAAGATTTGTCTAATTTTTTGGTGGTTGTATAATAAGCGTAAGGAGATTAATCAATGAAGAAAAAATCACTCATCCTTTTATCATTAATTAGTTTAATCGTTATCGGATCTGTCGCCGGTTATTTTATTTACCAAAATTACATAAATAAAAATTCTCAGAATGAAACGGTTAATGAACAGCCAAAAGACGAAACAGCGAATTGGAAAACATATAAAAATGAGAAATATGGTTTTGAAATAAAATATCCATCCAATTTATTTCTTAATGAATCAGATATTACGGAAATAGTTGATGGTTCTAGGCCGGTTGTTGATATGCCTTCAAGAAATATTGGAGCTCCGCTAGAGATGGAGGTTAATGATTACTGGATATCTATAGTTAGCTATCAAAAAGATCAAGAAGGCAATTTAGAAAGTTGGGTTAGAGAAAAGATTAAAGAATGGCCAACTTGGGAGAATACAAACCCCCTCATGGGTACAGAAAATTATAATGGAAAAAATATGGTTAAAGTAGGAACAACCCAGCTTAAGAGAGAAGGATCAGAGGCTGGTTTTGTCTCTAACTATTATGTTGAAAAAAATAAAAATGTTTTTGAAATTGAACTGTTGACTTTAACAGAAAATACTAACATAAAATATTTATCGATCCTTGATAATATAGCAAGAAGCTTTAAATAGGAGGCGGTATGAATGAAAATAGTACAAAGGAGATTAATCGATGAATAAGAAAATGGTTTTTGGACTTTTATTTTTAATCTTCATAATCGGCTTAGGTATCACGATATTTATAAAGATTAGTACTAACAAAAAATCAAACTCAGAGAAAGTGGATGAAGTTGAGTTAAAGCCTGTTGATAGAACATGGAATCTTTATACTAACCGTAAGTTGGGATTTTCAATGAAAATACCAAAAGAAGTAAATTCCCCTTTTGGGGCATGTGAATTGAATGATAAAAAAGACTCGTATATCTATAAATATTCAGTCGTGCCATTAAAAATAACTGAAACTAGTGATGCTGTTGATGTAACGACCAGTTATTACTATGAACTATTAGAACGGCAAGGAAGTAGCTTTACGGGTTATAAGTATCTGGATTGTAAGAAAAGGGATCTTAGTGGGGGGGGTTGGCGAATTATAGTTAAAAATGTTTCCAACGATAAGGAAATAGATAATTTTATTAAATCCCAGATGGATAAAATAGGAGGTGGTAGTTGTTTTGGTATTGGTAAAAAAACTCCAGCAAAACAAAAGGGCGTTTATGATATTGAAATCAAAGGCGACGGCAAAGATTTAGAAGAATCAAGCTGCCCAGTAAATTTTGCTTACGCGCTTGAATACTACCCGGCAAAAAATAAAATTGCTTATTGGTTTTTAGGACAAGAGGCTACTTTTTACAAAGATGGTGATTCGAATTATTATGATGATGAAATGTCAGACAGTTTTAGCTTTATTGAATAAAGTTAATTATAATTAGAAATAATTTGAACTTTGAAAATTTGGTAAAGGAGTTGATTGTGAATGAAGAGGATATTTTTATTTATAGTTTTGATTATGATTATAGTTTTTGGGGTTAGCTCAATTTCTTTAGCTTTGGAAAATCCTAAGATAGTGGAAGTAGCCAAGAAATACGAAGGGGTTACTTTTCTAAAACCAAAAAGTAAGAAAGATCCTGCCGGACAATGTAAATGGTTTGTTCAGAAAACAATAAGAGAAGCAGGCGGTAAACTAGCGGCAGGTTATCGTTATTGTTATTTAGATATTGGTTTTGAAATTAGTGCCAATGATGCAACAGCAGGAGATATTATTCAATTAGATGATCCTAATAAAAATCATAATGAGAAGATTGATAGGAATAAAAATGGAAAGCAAGATAACTATACTCCGCCAATGCACACAGCTATTGTTCTAGAAAATCTTGGTAATAATAAATTTAAAGTTGTTGATTCAAACCGCATCAAAATATTAACTGTAGCAATTAGTGATTGGAATCCTTACAAACAAGCAGGGGATAAATTAGATGTTCATTTCTATCGCTTGGGTGATATCCCCCAACCCCCGCTTCCGCCTCAACTCCCGAAAGAAGAGCAGGTAACCGCAAAAAACATTACAGCCGTAGTCGGAATAGACGATACGGGCAGTATGTTTTATAACGATCCGGAAGACAAACGGTTGGCAGCAGCTAAATTCTTCATTGATCTTATGTCTTCAGGTGACAAACTCAGCATTTTTAAATTCGGTGTTACATCAAAATTTTACCATTCTCTAGTTACTTTATCTGATAAAAATAAAGAAAGAATAAGGAATTCATTATACGTAAATTCTAATGAAGGTACTGATATGGATCTGGCATTTAATACGGCATTTGATGAGATAGAGAACGATAAAAGCAATAATCCAAAATACTTTATCCTACTTACGGATGGAGCTCATCGTCCAAAAATGGATATGGATATACCATATAAAAACTCCCACAAAAAACTTTGGGATAATAATTATAAAATATATGGGATATTTCTGAGGAGCCCCAAATCACCCACCATTAAAAGTGTTATTGATCCAGGCTTTGTTCCTGATCCTGATTTTTTAAAAAATGTTTGCGGTGAAAAAGACGGAAAGGGTAATTTTTTTGAAGCGCCTACTAACCAAAATTTACAGCAGATTTATTCAGAAATATCAAAACAAGTTCAGGGACAAAAAACAGCTTTTGATTCAAAGCCTTTTTTGCTAAAACCAGACGAAACTAAAGAACTATCTTTTGTTGTTCCTAAAGGAAGTTCAAGTTTGCAGGTTATAACAAATTGGCAGGGAAGCACTTTTGCAACATCCCTATATTCAGATGGGAATGAGCTTATAGGTTCTTCTATAACCGGCCCGAATTATCAGATAATAAATATTGAGGACATTCCGGATATCATAGGACAATCTATTATTGCTAAAGTAAAAGCTGTTGATGTGTCATCAGAAGGCGAAGAAGCCAGACTAACTGTTAGAAACAAGTTAGATGAGACTTTACCCATAGTTAGCCTTAGCGCTCCAGAAATATCAAGAAATCCTACCATAAAGATAAGCGCCAATGATAATATAGGTATAAATAAGGTTAGCGCTTACTTTATAAAAGAAGGAAGCTGGAGAAAAATATGCAGTAACAAGGAATCTAGGCTATCGCAAAAATTAAATCTGGGGGATGGGATTTATACCGTTAAAGCAGAAGCATTAGATAAAGCAGGTAATCAATCATCTGTCTATCAAAATATTGTAATTGATAAAACAAAGCCTGTTGTTAAATATTCATTAAAAAATCCTAGCTGGATTAGTCAGGGTAATATAAAAATTACAGCAGAAGATCCTAATTTCAAATCTCTGGAAGTCAAAAATGGTAAGAAAATTACCGCCCTATATAAAAAAAATTGCTTAGATTTAAAAGTAGACAGTAATGATAAGATTTTTATAAAAGCAACTGATAAAGCAGGCAATATTCAGACAAAGACTGTATTAATCAATAACAGCTGGTGGCAGTTGTTAAAACAATCAATTTTAGATACTTTTCACATAATTTCCGTAAGGTTAGCAAAATTAAGCTAACCTTTTTTATTTTGTATAGAGGGCTTTACAAATCTTTGTATCTAAAATAGGTAGTTGTAATTAATCCTGAAATCTTTTAAAATACAAACTGTATTAAGGAATAAAAATGGATAAAAAAGAACTTAAAGAAATATTACAAGGGCAAACAGAAGAGATTAAAAGACATAACCAAGTTTTAGAAGAAAATTTTAAATCTCACGTGCGTTTTATTGCCGAACAATATTCTTCTTTAGAAAAGAAAATCACAGCTACTTTTGAAGTAGTTGGGGAGATAAAAGAAGATGTTGAATAAGTTACGAAACATTTGAGACTCCTGCAAATAACTAAGGAGTTTCCAATATGCATATCAAAGCCTTGTGGTATAAGACTAATTTGCATAGCCTTAAAGCTATGCAAAGACTAGACAGATTAT
>Ga0210049_1000925_pt1 | contig 26582 bp, 24 predicted proteins | sample CryGeyCG2014_300_2_FD_183964 | JGI IMG/M metagenome (GOLD analysis project Ga0210049, IMG submission 183964) | Groundwater microbial communities from aquifer - Crystal Geyser CG06_land_8/20/14_3.00 (SPAdes) (version 2) | ecosystem: Environmental > Aquatic > Deep subsurface > Groundwater | place... | reverse complement strand
AGTATGGAACATTTTATTGATCCTTAGATTGAGAAAGCATGGATGGATGAAACAGAAAAAAGATGGCAGGAGATTGAACAAGGAAGGGTGCAATGTATATCAGCCAAAGAAGTGATGAAGAAGGCCAGAGCCAGCCTGAACAAATAGTTTTAGATTATCATCCAGCCGCAATTTATGAACTCATTGATACTACAATAAAAAAACAGGAGAATAACCAGTGAATATTCTTAACATTATAATACTGCTTGCCCTTACCATCAACCTCATTACGGTCATTCCTGTCCTTGCAGCTGAAAAAAAAGATGCCTTAAATGAAAAGGAGTTGTTTAATCTGGCTACCCAGTTATATATTCAGGATGAGGATAAGACCGCAGCTTCATATTCGTTTAATCTCTTTCTTAAACGGTTTCCTGAGAGTAAAAAGGCTGTGAGGGCACAGTTTATGGTTAGCGAATGTATGGTTGGCCAGCAAAAAAAAGTTTTATTATCAAAAATTACCCATGGAGTAAAGGATGAGATTGCACCTGCTGCCTTCAAATCAGCCATTGCTATCTATGAAAAGATTATAACTAAATATCCCGATAGCAATCTGGCTGATGATGCCCGCTATCGAATTGGTGAATGCTGCTTTAACCAGAAAGAGTATGATAAGGCTTTGTTACAATTTCAGAGGCTTATTGACAACTATCCACGAACCTACCTCAGGGCAGAGGCAATGATGGGGATTGCCCAATGTTACCTGATGATGGAAAAATGGGGAAATAGCAAGCAGGCTTTTGATGACCTGATAATAGCACACCCAGCCTATCAACGACAGAAAACCGTTATCTATAGCCTCGGATTAATTAACTATAGACAAGAAAAATACGAAAAAGCATTAGAATTATTCAATCAGATTGATACCCCCGGGGCAATCTATTATACAGGCAAGTCCTTAGAGTCGCTTAATCGACCACTCCTTGCCATTGGTTCGTATAAAAAGCTCATAGATAATTACGCAGAGAGTGTATTTTTGGAAAATGCCTATTATCTCTTAGGGGAGATGTTTTATCTCTGTCAGGACTACACCTCAGCCAGCGTTAAATATCAAGAGTTTATGCAAAAATATCCAAGAAGTGAGATGGTGGCATTTGCCAAATATAAGCTCGCCTGTATTTATCTTAAACTAAAGGATTATACCGCAGCCATAGATAGCTTTGAAACCATTGTCAGGCAATACCCAAAACACTCCATTGCCACTTCTGCTCAATTTATGGTTGGAATCAGCCGCATGGAGCTTCAGCAATACTCTAAAGCCTGCTTTGATTTTGGCGTAATTGTTAATCAATACCCTACATCTGACCTTGTACCAGATGCCTTATACAAGATTGGATGGTGCTATTTGAAACAGGAAAATTATAAATTAGCTGCATCCACCCTTCAGAGGCTTATTGAACAATATTCAAATCATCTCCTGATTCCAAGAGCCTATCTTTTAGCAGGAAACTGTTATTATATGCTCAAAAACTATGAACAGGCCATTGCTGCCTACAAAAAGGTGCTTTATCAATCCGAACAGACTGAGCTTCACGAGGTAGCCATTTATCTTATCAATCGTGCCTACTATGCTCAGGGAAATTACGACTCGGTAATCAGCGGCTATCATTATATGCTCAATAACCTTCCGCCAGGTAAGAGTAAGTGGCGGGCATTTGCCTATTTAATGATAGCTGAGGCATATTATCAAAAGGGAGACATGGATGATTCAAAAGAGATTTATGAGACGATTATCAATAATTACCCTGAAAGCGATGCAGTATTCTATGCTCAGGATGGGCTAATCTGGTATTGTCTTCAAAAGGGGGAATATGAGACAGCATTTCAAAAGAGACAAAAGCTAAAGGAAAGTATGGCTCTGAAAAATATAGCTCTAACAGGGATGGATGTTAATCGTCAATATGAGATAGCCAATGGCTTGTTTAATCAAAAGAAATATACCGAGGCACTTGAGGTCTATGAGAGCTTTGCCCGGGATTATCCGGATAATCAATTTGTACCAGAGGGGTTATATCGGATGGGGCTTTGTTATTATCAGTTAGAATACTATCGGGAGGCAATTGATATTTGGGAGAAACTCAGCAATACCTATAAGGAGCATCCAATCGCAATTGATGCCTTATGCAAGGTAGCAGATACATATTTTCGGGCACAGGAATATAATAAGGCTATTGTTGTTTATCAAAAAATTATTAAAAATTATCCCAAGTCCCAAAGCGTCAAGGATGCAAGATTAAGAATCGGGCAATCCTATTACAATGCCATGGATGACGAAAAAGCAATTGCCGAATTTCAAGGATTTATTGATGCCTTTCCTGATGACCCAAAGGCATCAGATGCCTTATCTGCCATAGAGGCATCCCTTTATCGACAAGAAAGAAAGTTGCTTGCCGCCGGCGATAAAGAGGGAAACTCAACTGCCGCAATCATTAACATGCTCAGGGGTTTTATCACCAAGTACCCAAAGAGCAAATTGGCTTCCGAGATGCAATTTCATCTGGCACAAAAATACTTTGAGCTTGAACAATATGCTCAGGCAGTAGAGGAGTTTTCACGCATAGCCATAAACTATTCAGACAGCAAATATATGGCAGATTCTCAATACCTGCTTGGAGAAAGCCTTTATGAACTTAAACGATATGAGGAAACCATTGCTGTGTATCAGCGATTAATACAAAACTTTCCCAGTCATGAATCCATTCCAGTTGCCTTGTTTCATCTGGGCACATCATTTTACAATCTGGAACGACTTGAGGAGGCAATTAAGACCTATCAAGGTCTTGCCCAAAATTATCTCAATAGCGAATATACCTCAGCAGCCCTTTTCAACATAGCTCTATGCTATAAAAAAATGGGTAAATTAGATGAAACAATCAATGCCTATCGCACATTTTGCCAGAAATACCCTGACGATGACATGACTACCAAAGTATTGATGGAATTAGCTACAATATGTCGCAAACAGGGTAATTTTCAGGAAGCAATTAAAACCCTGACTGACCTTTCAAATAAGGTTCATGATGAATCTAAAATGGAGATAATCTATAATACTGCTGAATGCTATCTGGCTATGAAAGACAAGGAAAAAGCAAAACTTGAGTATCTCAAGCTAAAGAATATGACACCTAAGGGAAACTCATGGCGATTGACTGCCTTAGCCAAGCTCGGCGAGGGTTACGAAGAACAAGAACAATGGCAGAAAGCCATAGAAGTCTATGAGGATATTGTTAAGAATACTGGCAAACCAGAATGGAAAAAGGCAGTGAGTGAGAGGATAAAGTTGCTTAAAGAGGCGTTGAAATAAATCCACCTGTGCAATCGGTTGCACAGGTGGAAATAAGGTATGGTTTGTCCTAATTGACACATATTGTGTCTTTGATATTCAGTATTATACTGTTGCGTATAATTTTTATGTATTTTTATTAAAAGAACATAAAATCATGCTTGACTTTCTCTTGAAAATATGGTAAATTAATAGCTATGCAAATAGGAATAACATCAGACACACATATTCCGGTGAGGGCACATTCCTTGCCGAATATATTAATTCAAGAGTTTTCCAGGGTAGACTTAATTCTTCATGCCGGTGATATCCTTACCATGGATGTGTTAATGGAATTAGAAAAATTGGCTCCGGTAAAGGCTGTCTATGGAAATATGGATAAGCCTGAGACAAGGGAACAATTAGAAGAGAAGATAATCGTAGAGGTTGAGGATGTAAAAATTGGATTAATTCATGGCATTGGCTCAAAAATAGGATTAGCCTCACGGATAAAGAAGGAATTTCCTGAGACAATAGATTGTATTGTCTATGGTCATACCCATGTGCCTGAATGTCGCCTTGAAGATAATATCCTGTTTTTTAACCCTGGCAGCCCAACAGATACAGTGTTTGCCCCGTACCGAAGTTTTGGAATAATAGAGGTAAATGGGAAGAGGATAAAGGGAAGATTGATTAAGATTGATTAGTTTCCACCCCTTATCCCCGATAGCGGGGGACATATAGGGAGGAGCCAGTGTCTGACCCCAATCTATTCCAATCTATTTTTTTGAATTTTGTAAGGTGAAACATGAATATGGTTACAGTTAATGAGGCAATGTTCAACCTTGACTTGCTGTTTGCAAGTGTTATTTCAAATGCTGAACCAACTATTATTACCACAAATACAGGTCAGCAAGGGATTCTCTTACCATTAAACGAATTTAATGCATGGCAAGAAACAGCATATCTTATGTCTAATCCAGCCAATGCGATACATCTCCGTCAGTCTATCGCAGAAGCACAGTTGGGAAAGATATTTGAATAAGAGCTGATTGAGCCATGAGATTAGTTTTTACTTCCTCTGCATGGCAAGACTATCTGTAGTTTCAAGAGAAGGATCGTCAGCTATTGAAACGGATCAACAAGCTGATTAAGAATATACTACGCACACCTTTTGAGGGAATAGGAAAACCTGAATATCTGAAAGCAGACCTATCGGGTTATTGGTCACGACGAATCAATGACGAACACCGTTTGATTTATGGTATAACCAAAACAGACCTCGTGATTATTTCTTGTCGCTATCATTACGCAAAGTAATTGTTCCACTGCAACTTGCATTACCAAGGCAATGGATAGAGTTAGGGAAAAATAGCAATAGCAGGGGAGACTGACCCCAATGCCTTCAGCATGGAGATATAAATGCCGATATTTGAATATCAATGCCAAAAATGTACAAAAAAATTTGAGACACTGGTTATGTCAAAAAATGAGGTTGTTCAATGCCCTGAATGTGGCTCAGGGGAGTTAAAGAAACTGTTGTCCCTTTTTGGTTTTAAGCCTGCTGGGTCAAGGTTTGTTTCATCCTCAACCTCATCAGGTGGTTGTACAAGTTGTTCGACAAAGGCATGTAGTAGCTGTCATTAAGGTGTGAACTCTTTTATATACAAGGAGGGCATGCTATGAAGATTCTTCAACTTTTGCAGGACGATAACGGTATGTTTTCTTCTACCAGATTGGCATTTCTCGTCTGGGGAATTGGAGCATTCGTCGTGTGGGCAGTTCAATCATTTCACAATCAGATTTTAGTCAATCGTGGTGTTTTGGCGGATATTCCAGAGAGTGTCCTGATGGTGATAGCAGCATTGATGACTGGGAAGGTTATCCAGAAATTTAAGGAAACCAAGGTGGAAGAAACACCAAAGAAGGAGAAAGATGCTGGGTAAGTAGCCACAAGGAAAGATGATTGTTGTAGCAGTTGTGTCATTGGTGGGTGAAACAAAAACGGGGGGTATGTATGATTCCAGAGGTCAAAGAGCTCAAAAACTCAATTGAGTGCTTATTATTTGTCAGTGGTGAGCCTTTGAGTCTGAAAAAAATAGCCCAAATAATTGACACAGATATTCCGGTGGTGGAAAGCATTATAAAACAGCTTCAGGATGAGTATCAGGAACGGGGGCTGATGATATTGAATGTAGCAGGAGGGGTTCAAATGTGTACCAATCCTCAGTATGCCTGCTGGATAAAGAAGCTTTCAAACTCTCCAAACAATGATAAACTTTCTTTTGGGGCACTTGAAGCCTTAGCGGTTATTGCTTATAACCAGCCTGTAACCAAGGCGGAAATAGAATTCGTTCGCGGTGTAAATTCTGTGGCTCAAATTCAGAAGCTATTAGAGAAGAGGTTAGCCAGGGTTGTTGGACGGAAGGATGTACCGGGTCACCCATTTTTGTATGGTACAACTAAGGAATTCTTGAAATGCTTTGGTTTGTCAGATATATCTTATTTGCCACCAATTTCTTCGGATAAAAAGGTGGAAATAGTAGGGTAGGGGACAGGTTAGTAGTGAGTGATAAGGAGGAAGAATTAATCACTCGCCACTAACCGCTAACCACTAACCTGTCTCACAAGGAGGAGCGTAACATTGATACGAGAATCAGAGATATTAGATAAAGAAAATGTTTCGCAAGAGACTCTCCGATTACTCACCTTTCAATTGGCTAATAATTGGTATGGGTTAAAGATAGAAGGTATCAGGGAGATAATAAAGATTGCCAAGATAACATGGGTGCCTGGTACAGCCAGCTATGTGGTTGGTGTAATAAATCATCGGGGGATGATTATACCTATTCTGGATATCAGAGAGCTACTTGGACTTGGCAAGAGTGATATAACGGATGAGAGTCGTATAATAATTGTTGAGGTCCAAGGTGTCTCTACAGGGCTTGGGGCATTGGTTGATAATATTGCTGATATGGTGGTTGTGCCGACAAGTGAAATAGTTGCAGTTCCTATAACCATGGATAAAAGAAAAACAAGATATGTTATCGGTGAGGTAAGAATAGAGGAAAAACTCATTGGCATTCTTGATATTCATATGGTTAGTGTAGAAGAGAGTAAGAAATAATGGAATTTGTTTTATTTATCGTTGGAAGTATTCATTTTGGCATAAAACTTGAAGATGTGATAGAGATATTTGATGCTCCACAGATGATTGGGCATCGATTTTTATTCAGGGATAATGATCTGGATGTGGTGTATCTCTCCGCCCTGTTTGGGATAGAGGACGATTTTGGGCAACCGCAAGGAGATAGCATTTCTGGCAGGATTGCCACTACGGAGAAAAAGAATATTATTGTTAGCCGAATAAATGGGGTGGAAAAGGCTGTGGTGGTGGATAATGTCTCTGAGATAAAAAGGATTGAGCCATCACAGATAAAGAAATTGCCAGAATTGATACAGTCTCTGGTTCGTGCGAAATGTTTTTGGGGTGCGGTAAAAGAGGGTGATAGGTTGAGATTGTTGGTGGATATGAATGGGTTGGAGTGATCCAAAACACAGGAGGAGGGTTTAATGAAGAAGAGCATACTAACCTTAGCGTTCATCGTTTCGTGTGCCTGTTCTGCAGGTGCTGAGCAATGGCAGATACTGGGTACTCGGCCTATGGGTATGGGTGGTGCCTTTGTGGCAGTAGCACAGGGACCAATGGCACAATACTGGAATCCGGGCGGGCTTGCCATGGCATTTTCGGACACTGTTTCTGGTGTGGAACTTCCGATAACCGCTGGCGTGGAAATAACCGGTGATGTGATGAAAAATGCCAGTGCCATAGGTGACATGGCGTCAAAATTTACAGAAATTAATGCTGCCCAAAAAAATGGCAGTGCCACAAATGCCAGTCAAATATCAGCCTTTGTAAAAACCATAACACTTCTTGACGACATGAATGATTCAGGAAAAGGAGCGATGTTTGAAGTAGCGGGCGGTTCCAATTTCAAGCTCTCAAAGGTGGCTGTATCTGTGAATAATTTTACCACCATAGGATTAAATCCGTTCGTAGATGTGAACAATATCGGGCTTGGGGCAGTAACAGTCACAGGAACAACAAGTGGTGGCATTACAATGAGTGGCGTAACAGCCACAAGCACAACCGATTCAGGGTATAATTCTGCGAGAGATACCATTGCTACCGCCATTACCAAATTAGGAGGGCTATCAGCTATTTCAAATCTTATTTGCGGTACTTCCACTGGTATAACTGTTCAAAATAGTGATATTACAAACGAAACCACGCTGGCAAATGCCCTTGTCAATCAGGCAATAACCAACAATCTTTCCGTAGCACAGGTTACTGATGCAGCTAATCAGCTTAATACCTATGCGACGGACGCTAAGCCTATTATAGAAAATGCAGTAGCAGGCAATTCCTACACCAATAACCAGTCCAACCTTACTGTGGATATGGTTTCTTTTGTTGAAATAGCCTTTGGTTACGGCAAGTTTATGAAGTTTTTGGATGGGTTATCAATAGGCGGTAATCTAAAAATGATAAATGGCAACATTGGTCACGACAAATTCAAGTTTATGCAACAGTCTGATACCGAAGACGCTTTCAAAACCGATATGGACACCAAATCAAGCTGGGCACCGGCTATTGACCTTGGATTCTTGTGGAATGTGAACAAGAAATATCCTAAACTTCCGATGAACCCCAAGGTAGGCTTTGTTATAAGAAATATAAACAGCCCAAAATTTGACCAACCTGACAGCGTTGGAGGAACATATAAGTTGAACAGGCAGGCTCGTCTGGGTTTCGCACTACAACCTGCTAAATTCTGGAATCTGGCACTTGATATAGATGCCACCAAAAATAAAACAGCGGTAAATGGCTTTGATTCTCAACAACTTGCTTTTGGCACGGAAATAAATATCATCAACCGCAAGTATTTTAATATTCCGTTAAGGGCTGGCATATGCAAGAACATGGCTGAGGAGTCCTCAAAAATGGCTTACACCCTTGGTACTGGGGTTAACGCGTGTTATATGCACTTTGATGTGGCTGGTGCTATAAGCTCGGATAGCACTACCATGGACGATAAAGAAATCCATACCAAGGTATTGGTTTCTGCTGTTCTTGGCATATTGTGGTAAGGGCAGGTTTCAAACCTGTCCCGTAGAGGTGGGTAAATTGTTATTATTGTAAATATACTCAAGTGGGGCATAAATTGCGTTTTTCGCTGGTCTTAATCAACGATAGCTGTATTGTTCAGGTGAGCAATAATACACTATTGCTCACCTTGCGCGCCTTGCTCTCCTTGATTAATCCTCACCGAAAAAATCGCAATTTATGCCCTACTTGAGTATAAAAGCAGACCAATGTGTCTGCCCAAAAGATTAAATTGAGGAGGTTTGTTTCTATGAAGTCAGCGATTCACAGTAAAATAATGCTCACGGTTTCTTTAATCATGTTGTTTGGTACGGTGATCAACACGGTATTTACCCTTGTTTCGATCAAGATGACTCCGGAAAGACTCCAGTCTTTGCTTGTAATTACCGCAATAGAGACCCCTATTATTATTGGCATTGCCCTGCTTCTAATCCGTAGATGGCTTGGTCCTATCATGGAATTTTTGGATGAGATAGAGGATAATGTTAATAAAGCCAGTATAGAAGTAGCCAGAAGGGCACGGCTTGTGGCATTGCATATGCCGGTGAGGATAGTGATACTTCAGTTTGTGGCTACATTGATCATTGGTGCCAGTGCCGGGGCATGGATGAGAATGAGATATGGACACCTTTCTGGTTGGGAGTCAGTAGCTATCCTGTTAAGCACCTTTGTTAACTCAGTCAATGCTGCTGTGTTACAGTTTTATCTCATTATTCGGTTCTTAGAACCTGTTCTACGGTTTACTACTCTGGCTGGTGCAGCGTCTGAGGATAAGAAAGGGGTGGAGGGCATAAATTTTGCGGTTAAAACCCAGATAGCTGTTCAATCGTTGATGTTAATGTCTCTATTTCTGGGTTCAGTGATGTTTATTAATTTTACATCCAATGTTCTTGAGGAAAGATTAAAGTCTCAGGCAGAACAAATGATGGCAGATGGTACAAAAAAGATTGAGCTTTTACAAAAGACAGGGTTGGCCACTCAGGATGAGCTAAATAATGTAGTGACAGATATGAAGTTTGGACCGATGGGATATTCATTTATCCTTGATCCCAAAGGAGAAACTATTCCATCCTCAAGTATTCAGCCAATTAATAGTGAAATCCTTGGACGAATAGCTCAGGTTAAGGAAAAAGGTAAATATGAGGATGTGGCCAAAGGGATAATGACAATCTATACACCCATCAATGGATTAGGGATACTTGCAATGACATATCATGCCAGTGATTTTAGTCAGCCGATTAATCAAATGTGGGGTTGGTTGTTATGCTTTACCCTGATCATTGTTATTGCTGGTTTCTTTTATACCTACTTTATCACTCGGGACATATCCATTCCCATCAATCGACTTATAGATGGTTCAAGAAGGATAGCTGATGGGGATTTGACTCATGTAACAACCGTGGTTACTGGTGATGAGGTTGGTGTTATGGCAAATATATCCAATAAAATGATGAATACTGTCCGAAATCTGATGGATAGTACCAATAAAATATCTGAGGAACGGGCAAAGGAACATGAGCATTTGCAGACAAGTATCAGTAACCTTCTTGAGGTTGTAAATGCAACATCCCATGGTGATTTGACAAAGACATCAAGTGTTAATTCTGATGATGAGATAGGCCAATTAAGTCGGGCATGCAATAAGATGATTACAGATCTAAGGGAGTTGATCGAGCAGATAAAGGCAGCAGCCATACAGATTAGCTCCTCTTCAAGTGAGATATTGGCTACTTCCCAACAGCAGGCAACGGGTTCAACCGAGCAGGCAACCTCTGTTGCTGAGGTTACTGTTACTGTTGAGCAGCTGGCTAATACCTCTAAACAAATAGCTGAGAATGCTGATTCAGTGGTAAAGATGGCTGAGGATACCTTGCATAATGCTCAGATGGGACAGGATTGCGTGGGCAATGTGATTACCAGTATGGAGGATATCAGGGACAAGACCCAGACTTCAGCCAAGAGAATTCTTTCTTTGGGTGAAAAATCACAGAAGATTGGAAATGTCTTAGAGATAATTAATAATATTGCTGCTGAAACAAAGCTCATTGCCTTTAATGCTGCTATCGAGGCTGCCAGGGCAGGTGAAGCAGGAAAGGGGTTTGCTGTGGTTGCGGTAGAGGTGAAGAAGTTAGCTGAAAATGTAGTTGATTCTACTAAAACCATCAAAGAGATTATTACCGAGATACAATCACTTACCAATGCCTCAGTTATGGCTATTGAGGAAGAGGTCAAGAGGGTGGAAAGGGGTGGACAATTAGCAAAGACTGCGGGTGATTCCTTGAGTGAGATACTTGACATGGTTGATCATACAACTAAATCATCAAAACAAATATCTATTGCCACCCAGCAGCAACAAACTGCTTCAGAACAGGTTGTATCTACAATGAGGGAGATAGCTGATGTTTCCAAGCAGTCTGCAGTAGGCAGCAGACAATCAATCACAGCTTCTTCTGAGATGTCTACACTATCTCAAAAGTTGAGCAATGCAGTTGGTAGGTTTATTGTGGAAGGGAAGTAGGCGGGAAACATAATCGTTCAGAGGTCAGTAAAGACCATAACATCAATGCGTAACTATTCAGAGAGAGATTCACCACGGAGACACGGAGAACACAGAGAGACACAGAAGATTTCCAATGTTTTTATGGTGCTTTTAAGAAATGAGGGATAAGGGTATTTCTCATAATTCTTCGTTTTTCTCCGTGTCTCTGTGTCTCCGTGGTAAAAGGATTTACAGATGAAATTTGACAAGAGCTTTTTTATCGCCAAATTTAAGGAAGAGACAGATGAGCGGCTTCAAAGATTGGATCGTGATTTTGTAATCCTTGAGGCAAATCCTGATAATGAGGATGTAATTGCCGAGATATTCAGGGATGCTCATACCCTGAAGGGCTCAGCCAAGATGGTTGGTTTGTTTGAGATTAATCAAATAGGCCATAAGATGGAGGATGTGCTTGGCAAGGTAAAGGAGAAACAGATCCCATTTACCCCTGAGCTTTCAGATGTCCTTTTTGAGTGCCTTGATAACATCAGGGTTTTGCTTGATGCTGAGATAAAGGGACAAAAAGCAACCATATCAATTGATAGCTTACTGTCAAGGCTTGAGAAGGCAGAAACAGGGTCGTTGGAGAAAAAGGAAATATCTGCGATTTTTTCATCAGTACCAGAGACACTACCCTTTGAACAACCAAAGAAAGAGGCGGTAATACCTGAACCTTTGCCGGAAGTTACTATACCGGTACATGCTGCTCCTGCCGTAGTTGCAAAAACTGTCCCTGTTCAAGCATTAGAGCCATCTGCACAGGGATATGAAGAGGAAGAAAAAACTCCACGGGAAAAGATTCAGGTTGAGGAAACCATTCGTGTTGGTATTGGCAAACTTGATGCCTTATTAAACCTTACCTCAGAAATGGTCATCAATAAGATCCGCTTTAATCATCTCCTTGAAATATTCAAAGAGTTAAAAAATCTAACTATAACCCAATTATTTTTTCTTGATCAGGCAAAGGAAAGGATGGCTTCTGTTGAGGGAAGGCTGTTTTCGGAGTTTGTTCAAATTGATAAATTGGGTCAGCAGATTAAAGATCGGACAAATGAACTTTTCAGGGAGTATTCAGGGAGCACCTCACGGCTTAGCACGGTTATAAGCGATCTTGACCATGTGGTTATGGATGTGAGAATGCTTCCTGTTTCTACTGTATTTGATACCTTCCCCAGATTAGTTCGGGATATATCAAGGGAGGTAAATAAAGAGATAACCCTTGAGATTTGTGGCGGTGATACTGGATTAGATAAGATGATATTAGAGGAGATAAAGGATCCACTACTGCACCTGATTAGAAACTGCATTGACCATGGGCTTGAAACCCCGCAAGAGAGAATAGATGCCGGTAAGCCAAGGGCAGGAAAAATAGTCCTCTCTGCTAACCATGAGGCAGGAAGGATTGTTATCCGCATAGAAGATGATGGCAAGGGTATAGACCCAAAAAAAGTAAAACAGTCGGCTCTCTATAAAAAGGTGATAACCGTTCAGGAGGCAGAAAAGCTTTCGGATAAAGAGGCACTCTATCTGATATTTTTACCGGGATTCAGCACTAAAGAAATAATTACTGATGTCTCTGGCCGTGGTGTTGGATTGGATGTAGTCAAGAAGAATGTCGAAAAACTTAAGGGCACGGTTATGGTCCAATCCGATATTAATAAGGGAACAATATTTACTTTAATGTTGCCATTAACCCTTGCTACTATTCATGCTATGATTATCAGGGTAGGGTCTGAAATATTTGCTATCCCAACCGTAACCATAGAGGAAACAGTCAGGGTAGAGCTTCATGAGATAAAGACCGTAGTGGATAAGGATGTTGTCATTATTAATAATCGACACATTCCGGTTGTTCAATTGGCTTCTGTGCTTGACCTGAAGTCTACAGGGACAAAGAAAACAACCAGTAATAAACTGCCTATAATTATACTTAATGTGGATGAGACAAGGATAGGATTTTTGGTGGATGAGTTGATAAGCGAGGAAGAGGTAGTTATCAAGAATATGGGAGATTATCTTAAGAATGTTCCCAATACCGCTGGGGCAACCATCCTTGGTGAGGGCGAGGTAGTAATCATTCTTAATGTCTCAGAGTTGATAAAATCAGCTAAAATTGTGAAGGAAACTCATCTGTTAGATGATATTAAGGATGAGCAGTATCCAACATATTCCATTCTGGTGGTTGATGATGCAGCTGTTTTAAGGGGACTGGAGAAAAGTATGCTTGAGGGGGCTGGATATTCAGTTGATCTGGCTGTAGATGGAATGGATGGTTTTGAAAAGGCAAAGAAGAAGAAATATGATCTGATTGTGACAGATGTTGAAATGCCAAGAATGGATGGATTTGAGTTGACTATGAAACTAAGGGATGATGCTGTGTATAGGGATATACCTGTGGTTATCGTTACCGCCAGGGAAAAGGAAGAGGATAAAAAAAGAGGGATTGATGTTGGGGCAGATGCTTATATTGTCAAGACATCATTTGATCAGTCAAAATTGCTGGACACTGTGGAACAGTTGATTGGGTGAGGGATGTGGTAAGATATCGCACCGTTATTTATTGGTGCATAAATGTACTCTACCAGTTTTATTTATCATTTTATATTTGACATAATACCAACAGGACTTACGCAAAATGAGAAAACACCTACCATATATGGTGTTTTTGAAAAGCAATGCCCACCAGATGTGGTATGTAAAGTGATGTTTTGCGTAAGTCCTGACCAGGTTAAAAAGGAAACAGGAAACAAAATAAATGATAAATATTCGTGTATATGCAGACACCTCTGTTTTTGGTGGAATTTATGATAATAATTTTCAAGATGAAAGCAATGAATTCTTTGAAGAAGTTAAAAAAAATCGATTTGTCTTAATCACTTCCGCTGTGGTCCAAGCTGAAATTGAACCAGCACCGGAAAAAGTAAAGATTTTTTTTAATGATATGATAGAATTTGCAGAAATAGTAGATATTTCAACAGAAGCTCTTTATCTACGAGACGCGTACTTAAAAGCAGGCATTGTTACTTCAAAATATTCAGATGATGCCTTACATGTAGCTTTGGCTTCTGTGTCAAATTGTTCACTTATAGTTAGTTGGAATTTTAAGCATATAGTTCACTTTGAAAAAATTCCATTGTATAATGCCATAAATATATTAAATGGATACTCAAAAATAAAAATTTTTTCTCCATTAGAGGTAATCAAATATGAAGAAGAGTAAATTTAATTGTGTGAAAATGAAACGATGTGGTGCAGAGACCGTAGAAAAAAAAACGAGAACTATGACTGGAGAAGAAGAATATAAATTTTGGATAGAACAAACTCAGAACTTAAAACAGTTGCAGAAATTAAAATTGCAACGGAACAAAGTCCAATATGTCAACATATAACAAATCAATTCAGCAGATGGATCAAATACTATACGGAGCTGATTATTTCCTTGTGTCCCCAGCAATTCTCATTATAAAACTCGGCGAGCAACAATCGTAGCCCAACATTCTATGTTGGCTTTATAAAATGAGGATAGATATGCCAAGATAGAATCTTGGGCTACCCCATTAATGCCATAATGAGAATTGTTGCAGATGAACAGGCACAAATTAGCAGGAGAAAAATATGGGACGAATAGTTGCATCTGTAGAAATAAAAAATGCCAGTAATCCTGAATATCAAATCATGTGTGATGCTCTGGTGGATACAGGGGCATCTTATATGGTATTACCATCAGCATGGAAAAATAAATTGGGTGATATAGAAATCGTTGCTCAAATAGAAGTAGAATTGGCTAACCAAACTGTTCAAATAGGAGAGATATGTTGACCTGTAAAATTGCAGATAGAAGGATTCAGGCCAATATATACAGAGGTGTTATTCATAGATATGAAACCGGAAAATGGAATATATGAACCATTAATAGGTTATATTGTATTAGAACAATGTCAGGCTGGAATTGATATGCTTGGACACAGGCTTGTACATATAAAAAGAATGGATTTGAAATGATTCGGAGTGGGTGTGAAGGGGTAAAAGGATGATACGAGTTTTAGTAGTTGATGATTCTTTGGTTGTACGGGAGATAATTACCAAAATACTAAGGAGTGACCCAGAGATAGAGATAGTGGGGACAGCCAGAAATGGTGTTGAGGCAATTGATATGGCTGCTCGCTTGCGGCCATCAATTATTACCATGGATATTAATATGCCTATCAAGAATGGGCTTGAGGCTATTGAAGAGATCATGGCTTATACACCAATACCTATTCTGGTAATCAGTAGTCTTGGGAATAAGGAAGTGGGACTTGCCTTTAGAGCCATGGAGCTTGGTGCCTTAGATGTTTTTGAGAAGCCAACCATGGGGGTTTGGGAGGGTCAAGAAAAACTTGAACGAGAATTGAAGGCAAGGGTAAAGCTATTATCAAAGATAAAGGTGATAACACACCTTTCTGGTAAACGAAGGGAACAGCCGGCAGTTGAAGAACAAAGAGTAGAACAGCCGGTGGTGGAATATAAGGTGCAATCTCAAACGGACACCCACAAGGAGGTAGCACATCTGGCAGGGATGTCCCTACAGGTATCAAAGGGAAATGGCTTATTTGAAATAGTAGCCATTGGAACATCTACTGGAGGACCAAAGGCATTACAACAGGTTTTATCCCAGATACCAGGGGATTTCCCTCTGCCAATAGTTATTGTTCAGCATATTGTAAATGGGTTTACTGAAGGGTTGGTTGAATGGTTAGAGACACAATGCAAGCTTAAGGTGCAGTTGGGAAAAGACAGGAAATTATTGCAGGGTGGCATTGTTTATATTGCCCCTTCCATGTTTCATATGCGGATAGATGAATATAAACAGATACGGCTTGATGATTCACCAGCGGTTGGTGGATTTAAGCCAGCAGCCACCGTCCTTCTCTCATCAGTAGCAAAGGTTTATGGAAGTAAAGCTATTGGGGTTATTCTCACCGGTATGGGAGGGGATGGGGCAGAGGGCTTGAAAGAGATGAGGGATAAAGGGGCAGCAACCATTGCTCAGGATAAAAATACAAGTATCATCTTTGGAATGCCAAAGGTGGCTATAGATATGGGGGCAGCTCAAAAGGTATTGCCGGTGGATATAATTCCACTTGAGATTATGAGAATGGTAGGGGGATAGGGGAAAGTGAAAAACTAAAGTAACTACTCAGGTAAAGGAATTTACCACTCAAGACACAAAGAAACAAAGGTTCACAGTAACTACTTGTAGCTATATTGGACAGAAAAAACTACGAAATACGCGAAAAACAGCGAAAATTAATAATCAGAAGGAATTTGTGGATCAGAATTTTTCGCGTTTTTTTGCGTTTTTCGCAAGTTATCTCTTGATAGCTGAGTAGTTACAAACTAAAAGTGATCGGTATTCGGTCATCGGTAATCGGTAAGGGAAAGAGACAAGAGGTGAGCAATGAAATGTTTTTCTTTACCGATTACCAATTTACTGACTTTCCCCCAAAATATTGAGAGGATACGAGTGAAAGGAGAAATTTTATGAGATACCAATCCCTATTAATTGAAAATTTCAGAGGGATAGCGAATCTTGAAATTACTGACATGAAGCGTGTAAACCTGCTTGTAGGAAGAAACAATTGTGGAAAAACATCGGTTTTGGAAGCAGTATTTCTACTTTCAGGCATGTCTAACCCACAGTTACCGGCAAATATCCATAATTTTCGTGATCTTCTCCTTACAAGTGATGAAGAGTTCAGTTTTATGTTCATAAATCTTGATTTTGCTGTACCGATTAGTATCAGTGGGACAATTGACGACCGTAAGCGAGATCTATCAATAACGCCTTTGTATGTTGATTACCGTCCTCAACAGCCTGAAAAATCAAAGCAGATGCAAGGTATTGGGAAGAGGGATGAAATTACTGCTTCAACCTCATTTGCAAGACTTGTGGAAGGAATTAATCTGGCATTTAGAAACCATCAAAATCAGAAATTTCAAGGGCAAATCAGCTTAAAGGAAAGTAAAACATCGTTTATGGGTAATTATAAAGAAGACTTGCTTTGTTTGTATCTGAATCCCAAAACAATCATGGTGCAAATTGATAAACAAATGGAAGGTCTGCTGGTTCAAAAGAAACTGGATACCGTTATTTCTGTTTTGAAGGATATAGAACCGAAAGTAGCGGATATCCGTATGGGTGCAGGTGGAATGATTTATGTAGATATTGGAATAGATAAGTTAGTGCCTGTCAATATTATGGGCGACGGAATGCGGCGTATTTTGGCTATGATGGCTGCCATTGCGGCAATGAAAAATGGTGTTTTGCTGGTAGACGAGATAGAAAACGGATTACACTATGCTTCTCTATCCGTGATGTGGAAAGCGATTTTTACTGCATGTAAAGAATACAATGTTCAGCTTATTACAACAACCCATTCCTATGAATGCATAGAGGCTTTTTCAAAGGTTTATGAAATGATAGAACCTGACGGGGATGATATCAGACTTTATCGAATAGACAGGGAAGAAGACAAACATAAGGCGTTTGTCTATACTCCACAGGTACTTAAAGCAGGTATTGAAAAAGAATTTGAGGTGCGGTGATGGATAAGAGCATTAAAATCGAATCCACCCGATTGCTTGTGGTTGAGGGCAAAGATGAATGCAACTTCTTCAAAGCATTATTGAAACATCTTAAGATAGATGGTGTCCAACTTGTTGATATTGGTGGGAAGGACAAATTTAAAACAGAATTTCAGCTTTTATGCAATCTCGAAAATTTTAATAAGATTAAGCGACTTGGTTTTATAAGGGACGCAGAAACAAATCCTGCAAAATCAGCTTTTGATAGCATATGCGGAGTACTAAAAAAACACAACTTGCCAATTCCAGTAAATATAAATAAAATAAGGAACGATACCGATCCATATGTTGGTATCTTCATAATGCCTGATAATTCCGGTGAGGGGATGTTGGAAAATCTTTGCCTAAAAACGATTGAATCTTTGCCTCAATATGATTGTGTTGATGGATTTATCTCTTGTTTTGTTCAACACCAGCCCCAGAATGAAAAAGAAAAGTTTAATGAACCAAAGGCAAAAGTTCAAACTTATCTTGCATCGCGTTCACCCATTGTCGAATCTCTGGGACTTGGTGCACAAAAAGGGTACTGGGACTTTAATCACCTCTGCCTTGATGATATGAAAAAGTTTTTAGAATCATTGTTTCCTGAGGGGATATTGGGTCAAGACTCGAAAGCAGAGTTAACTTTAGTCGTCAAGAAAAAATAACTTGCAGGAGTCGTGTTACCGATCCATCTTGGCTGGCTTCATTGTTCGTCGATTACATACAGTCAGACAAGTCAGACTTGCCAGCCAAGCGTCTTGAGGGACTCTTGGTGTACAACTTATTTTTTTCTTGACTCCTAACTGAGAGGCTTATTATAAATGGCTCAAAAAATATTAATTGCTGATGATAGTCCAACTATTGTTGAGATGTTAAAATTTGCTCTTTCCAGTGAAGGGTATGAGGTAGTAACTGCCTGTGATGGGGTTGAGGCAATTGAAATGGTGTATAAGGAGTATCCTGACCTTATCCTGCTGGATATTCTTATGCCAAAGATGAATGGGTATCAGGTTTGTCGTTTGATAAAGGGGGACAAAAATACCACTTCTATCCCTGTAATTATGCTTACCGGACAGGATCAGCCAAAGGATAAGTTCTGGGGGCTTGAGACTGGTGCAGATGATTTTATTGTTAAGGATTTTGAGTCAATGTCCCTGTTTGAAAGCATTGAAAAACTCCTTAAAGAAACGGAAAATGTCCAATCAAATAAGTCGTTAAGTAAAAAAGAAACTGTTAGCCTTGATAGCATTCTTTCACGGGTAAATGATTTATTGGATAAAAGGCTGTTTCAAACAACGATAATGAATGTTATTAATCGTATTGCTCAAACAGAGGATAAGTGTGAAGATATCTTGAGGGAAATCCTTAATGTCTTGACCCGTGTAGTGAATTATCATGTAGGCATGATTTTATTGAAGGAAAACGAGGAATCAAGTCATCTGACGGTTTATGTAAATCAAGCTGTAAATGAAACATATGTAAATGCTATGGTTGAAAAAACCAAAAATGATGCCATAACGCACCTTGGATATTCTATAGACAAAACAAATATTCGAATAACAACCTTTAATCAAGCTGGTAATTCCTCTTCAAAAGATGTCCCTTATAAACCAAAATCATATATATCCTTACCGCTTGTGGCACATAAGGCTGTGATTGGAATTATCAGCCTGAGCAGTTCGGATGATAATATGTTTGGCGGCGAGATGAACGATACCTTAATCGTAGTCATTAATGAGTCATCCATTGTGATTAATAATGTCATGCTTCGTGAAGAGATCAAGCGGCTGGCAATTACCGATGGGTTGACCAAGTGTTATAACCATCGGCACTTTCAGGAGATAATTGCCAATGAATTTAATCGCTGCAAACGATATAAATCTCTTTTTGCTCTATTGATAATTGATATTGACCATTTTAAGAATGTAAATGATACCTATGGACATATGGCAGGAGATTCTGTTCTTCGCGAGGTATCTGCCTGTTTGAAGAAAAGCATACGAGATGTTGATTTCGCAGCAAGGTATGGTGGCGAGGAGTTTGCATTGATATTCCCGGCTACAAATCTAATAGGTGCATTTCAAACGGCTGACAGAATAAGACAGTCAATAGCGGATATGACTTTTTCAGAACTGCCACCAGAAAAACAGATTACAATTAGTATTGGGGTAAGCAGTTATCCGGAGATATTAGCCCAAACCCAGTATGAGCTGATTGATCGCACGGATCAGGCATTGTATCGAGCAAAGCATGGGGGAAGAAATAAGGTAGAACTAGCGGTGTGAAAATAATATGTCCTATATGGTAACTACTCAGGGAGAGGAATTTACCACGAAGACACTGAGACACGGAGAGACACAGAAGATTTCCGATATTTTTATGGTACTGGAAAAATGAAAAACAAGGGTATTTCTCATCAATTCTCTGTTTTTCTCCGTGTCTCCGTGTCTTCGTGGTGAGTAGTTACCCTATATGACCTATCCTGAAAGAGGTAAAGGAGAAAAAAATGACTGAAGAAGAAAAATATAATCGGGTTAGTCCTGATCTATCAGAGGAAGAGTTTTTATTGTTTCAGCGATATATCTCAGATAATGCTGGACTCTTTCTTGATGACAGCAAGCTGGACACATTGAGAACAGCCCTTCTGGCAAGGACCACTGCCCTGAACCTGAAGGATTATCGAGAATACTACCGATTTATCAGTTTTAATCCAAGAGGCGGAGAAGAATTCAAAGAGTTGATGAACCTTCTGACTGTTGGAGAAACATATTTTTTTCGCGATATCAAACATTTTGAAATACTTGGGAAATATATCCTGCCTGAGCTTATCAAATATAAGAAAGATAAAGGTGATAACAGTATCAGGATATGGAGTGCCGGCTGCTCAACAGGGGAGGAGCCTTATTCTATAGCCATGTTTCTTCTTGAAAATTTTACTATTCCTTCCCTATTGGATATAGAAATTTTGGCTACAGATGTGAGTACCAGAGCATTACAGAAGGCAAGGGAGGGTATTTATACCAAATGGTCACTTCGGGCAATAGATAGAAAATATTCGCAGAAACATTTTACTACAGTAGAAAACAGGTATCATCTAAATGATGATATAAAGAAAATGGTCAGGTTTGAGTATTTTAACCTTATCCGTGAACCATATCCACTCACAAAGATGGGTAATTATTGGGATATTATTCTTTGCAAGAATGTAACCATATATTTTAAGATAGATTCTACTAAACGGGTTATTCATGATTTTTATCAGAGTTTAAGGGATGGCGGCTCTCTCTTTATTGGGATGTCAGAGTCGCTCTTTCAGATATCAGATGAGTTTAACCTTGTTGAACATGATAATTGTTTTCTCTATAAAAAGATTGCAGGTCAAGAAAAACCCACAGGCTATAAACGCGAAATAAAGATACCAGTGATCAAAAAGATTGATGTTGAGAGTGCGGAAACTTGTTTTAAGCATGCTAAGGAGCATTTAAAGGCAAAGCATTATGATCGGGCAATTGTAGAATTGGGAAAGGTTGTTCGTCTTAAACCTCAACATACAGAGGCCAGATTAATGTTAGCAGATATTTATGCCAATGAGGAAAGATATATAGAGGCAGAGGAGGAATGTCGCAAAGTAATTGAGATAAACTCATTATTGCCAATCTCTCACTGTCTTTTGGGAATAGTGCTTGGCAAACAAAAAAGGGTTACAGAGGCTATTCCTGAGCTAAAAAAGACTATTTATCTTGACCAGGATATGGCCATTGCCCACCTTCATCTGGCTAATCTATATTACGATAACAAGGAATATAATCATTCGGCAAGGGAATTTAAGAATGTGTTAAGGATAATGGAAAAGGATCTTGATACAGAGGTTGGATTATCAGACGGTGGTTTTTCACAAGAGGTTCTTCTTCAGGCAAAGAAAGGGATTGCTAAGCTGAGTATGTCACAGTAGAAAATGGGGACAGCAATTCTAATTATGACATTTTTACCGCATAAACACATAACAACTCACCACGGAGACACGGAGACACAGAGGAAAATCGAAGGACAAATCTCTTATTTGAATGTGGCTGAACGCAGATTTTTGGAAATTTGAAGCATTATTCTGTAAATTTATAAAAATTTGCATTCCGTCAGCTTGTTATTTTAAATTATTCTCCGTGTCTCCGTGTCTCTGTGGTGAATCTGAAAATCCATAATGAGAATTGCTGAAATGGGGCAGGATAATGTTCCATTTCTTCCCCCATATTTCCCTCTCCTTGCCCCTACTTCCCAACACAAAACCTTGAAAACACAGCATCCAGAATATCCTCTGTAGTTATTTCCCCCACGAGTATATTCAAGCAAAGCAAGGCATCATGCAAGTCAACAGCAATAATATCTATGGATAGGTTATTCTTGAATGTGTCCTTTGCCCGAAGAATAGCTGATAACGCCTTTTTTAAGGCATCTATATGCCGAACATTACTCACCATTACCCCTTCACCAATATTTATCTGTCCATTCAGCAGCAACCCTTTGATCGCATCCCTTAATCCCTCCATTCCCTGACCATTTATAGCAGAGATATGAACCATCGGCTTATCAGGGAATAACCGTTTTAATTGTACCATATCAATTTCGTTTTTCATATCACATTTATTCAGAACAACGATACACGATTGTTCCTTCAGCCTTTCGATAATCAATAAATCCTCATGCGTAAGTGGGCACGAGGCATCTAATACCAACAAAATAGCATCTGCCCCTTCTATTGCCTTCCATGCCCTTGACACACCCTCTTTTTCTATAATATCAATCGTTTCCCGCAGCCCGGCTGTATCTACAATCCTCAAGGGAATGCCAGAAATATCAATTATCTCTTCAATAATATCACGAGTTGTGCCCGGAAGATGGGTAACAATTGCCCTTGCCTCACCAAGAAGGGTATTAAGAAGGCTGGATTTGCCAACATTTGGCCTGCCAACAATCACGCAAGAGACACCCTCCCTTAATATCTTGCCCTGATGAGAGGAATTTATCAAGGTTGTTAATTGCTTCTCCACCAATCCAAGTCCATCAATTATCCTTGCAATATCTATTTCCTCCAGCTCTTCCTCTGAAAAATCAAGCAATGCCTCGACATGGGTAAGCAGGTCTATTAACCCTGTGCGAAGAAGGTTGACATCCCTTGAAAGTCTGCCATCAAGCTGACTCAAAGCCACTTTAAGGGATGCATCTGTTTTTGCCCGAATAATATCGATTACTGCCTCTGCTTGTGCAAGGTCTATCCTGCCATTCAAGAATGCCCTTCTGGTAAATTCCCCTGGCTGGCTAAGTCTGGCACCCATAAGAATTGTTAATTCCAGAATCCCTTGCAACACAATACTGCCACTATGAGCATTTATTTCCACAACATCCTCACGGGTATAGGTATGGGGACTTCGCATGATGGAGACAAGAACTGTATCAATAATTTGTAGTGTTTCTGGATGGACTATTTTTCCGTAATGAATAGTGTGGGATTTTGCGGTTAATATATCTATCTTGCCCTGAAATATCAATGAGATTATATCCATGGACATTTGCCCGCTTAATCTAACAATCCCGATACCCCCCTCGCCAATAGGGGTAGATATAGCTGTAATTGTGTCATGGAACATAATTAACACCTTTGCAGATAGGCTGAAGGCTGAAGGCTGAAGGGAAGAAAATGCTCCAACAGTCTATCTTTCCCTTCCGTCTTTTCCCTTCAGCCTGAATACCTTCAGCCTTCAGCCTATCCTCTTATACCAGCGGAGATATTTCCTCTACCAACATCTTTTTTTTGGCATTTTGCTTGATTAACCGTTTAATATATCGTTCCCATGTTTGTTTTTCATCCAATTGATGGTAGATACCCTTTATATCCTTTAGATGTTCTGCGGCAAGATGATAATCCTCGCGGCGTTTCAGAGCAATGTAATAGTTAATAAGCTTTTTGAAGAGTGAGATAGCCTCTTTTGGCTTTATGGTTTTGGCTGCATTGGCTACTCTGGTAATATCCTTTGTTGATTGATTTGGGGCCATTGCCAGCTTGATACATGAATTGATATCCCCTTCATTGAGAAAGGCATTTATCAGGGTATGGCATTTGCCTGTCTTACTCAGGAAAACAAGAATCTTATTTCTGGTGCCTTCCCATGAATGTGTTTCGTTTGATAGTTTTTTTATCTTTTCATAGATTTCAAGGTCATCCCGTTCCTCAAAGTAAGAAATATAAATATCAAGGGCTTTTTCCCTTTGATTATGATTTTCGCATAATTCTGCCAGTTTCTTTTTCATAAGCAATTTCGGGTACTTCCCTGTCTCATCTTCAATGGCTCGATTGTAGTATCGTATAGCCTCATCTATCCTGCCTAATGATTCTAATTTATCACACAATCGCAAGCAAATACGCCATGAATCAACCTCTCCTCTGGCAAGACTGATAAATTTATCATCCTTTGCCTCTTTCTGATACATCTCTAATAAAAGCTCCACTACCTTTTCGCGATCATATTCAATTGGTTTTGCTGGATCATGATACTCTGATAATTTCCCTTTGCACAACTCTTCTACAAACTGATATTCCATGTGTTCAGTACAATTGTCTGCAATAAGTTCCATCATTGAATGAGCAAATCCATGTGTTTCTTTGACATAGAGTTCAAATATCTGACTGAATAAATCTTTTTTCTCTTCAAGGGTTTTTAGTGTTCTGGACAGGCATCCGGAATAGATATGAATACACTCTTCCAGAAAATCACTCAATATGCCTGTAGAATCATCCACCACACCATATCGTTCAAGTCCTTTTAAGATAAGTGCTTGTAATACCTTTGCTGCATCAGGGTAATTTTCCTGAGCCATATAATTGATGGACATATCGTGAAATTTTTTCAGTTTTTCAAGGAGTTCTTGTGTCTGTTGAATGCCAGTTGAAGGGACACGATAAAAATCCTCATATCTTTTGCTTTTTTCCTGTGTTGTTTCATAGAGATATTTTTCATCAACATTTAGCTTTTGAATAATACATGGATCATTTTTCACCATTTCTAACAGCATGGTTACTAATTCATAATTAGACTTTTTGGAGAGGATAAACTCAATGTTTTCTAATCGTTTGAATGTATTTTGTGCCCGTATCCAGGTATAAAGAAGGGCAAAGGCATGTTTGCAATAACTGCCGCCATAAGGGCAGTTACAGGTGCTTTGAATTTTTTCTTCCTCTACGACTACTTTTGTCTTGTATGCTTCAATCCCACTTCCACCAATTTCACCAACAATAGTCTTGCCCCAGACCATCTGATTTTTTACTCGATTTTCTCTGGAATAATTGCTGCCAGCTATGCGAGTATGTTCTTGTCCAATCTTTTCTAATTTTTCTTCTGTCAAATCCATAAATTCTGGAGAGACCTGATATGATTCTGCCATTACAATCTCCTTTATATAGTAAATATATAATAAACATTCAGCTGCCAGCTGAATACTGAATGCTGATAGCTTATTTATATAATATACCAGAAATTTTCAAAAATGTCAAGGTTGGATTTTCAGTCAGTATCACTTTCGCAACACTGATAAAATTTCTTCCCCATATTCCTGTGCTTTCCACTGACCCAAATCACTTACCGCAACAAGCGATTCTATTGATAATGGGTTTTCCCGTGCTGCGGCAAACAATACATTATTCGACACAATGACATCTGGATCGACCGCGCGTATGGTGGCTCGTTGTTTTCGCCAGTCTTTTAATCGTGCAAAACGCACCCGTGCATTATTATCAAGCGTCAATTTACCATGCGATTGAAAATGTGGCATCGTTATCTGTGGCATAGCTCGCCCGCGATTGATTGCGTTCAAAATCGCGTGTCCGTACCGTTGCACTGTGTATCTGGAGATATCATGAATATGTGAAAAGTCATGTAATATACTTAAGTGTGCTGTTGCAAGGTGTATCAGCATAGAATCAGGTAATATCCTGAATACCGGCCGATTTTCTTTACGCGCCTGTCTGTCGCGGAAACAAAACAGCTCGCGTAAAACCCCCAGACTAATCTGATCCAAGTCTTTTGCTCCAGTGATATTCAAGTATGTATCCGGGTTAAAATGCCGCACAAAGGCTTTGACATGTGTCAGTTGTTCGAATCTCTCGTAGGCTTCTTCCAAACGCCCCAGTCTTTCGAGTTCGCTGATTTGCAAGTTACGCAATGCGATCAAATAATGTGTATCATTGCTTGCATAGGTAATCTGTTCTGCTGTAAGCGGGCGATGCCCCCAATTCGATCGCTGCATTTTTTTGTTTGATATAATGCCAAAGCGTTCCTGTAAAATGCTCCCCAGCCCAACATTTTTCCAACCCAGAATGCGTGCGGCAATCATTGTATCGAAAATATTCTTAAACTTGAAGTGATAATCTCGTTTCAAGCAAAGGATGTCGTACTCTGCAGCGTGAAATATCTTTTGAATTTGCGCATTGGCAAAAATTGGTGCAAGTGCGGCAACCTCATTTGTATCAGAAAATGCCAATGTATCAACGATGTAATCTGTCTTATGCGTTGAGACTTGCAGCAAACACACCTTTTCAAAATATGAGTAGAAACTGTCCGATTCTGTATCCACCGCAATAAGCGTTTCGCATTCCACACATTCCCGCAATATCTCAATTGCCGGAACTGTTGCGATCCAAACCGATGCGTTGGCTGGTTTATTATTTTTATCTTGATAAGTTTCGTCGCAATTTGGCATCTACAGTCTATTCTCCATTTTTCTTCTCAATTATTTTTAACTTTATCGTAACTACTCACCACGGAGACACGGAGGCACAGAGAAGAACATCCCCCTCTCCTTTGATAAGGGGGAATTAGGAAAATACAAAACCATCTACTCGTTTGTCTAATTTGTTATCTTGCTTTAGACCATGCCACTTTACTCAGTATTTCTTCTTCGTGTCTCCGTGTCTCTGTGGT
>Ga0210049_1000924_pt1 | contig 26590 bp, 26 predicted proteins | sample CryGeyCG2014_300_2_FD_183964 | JGI IMG/M metagenome (GOLD analysis project Ga0210049, IMG submission 183964) | Groundwater microbial communities from aquifer - Crystal Geyser CG06_land_8/20/14_3.00 (SPAdes) (version 2) | ecosystem: Environmental > Aquatic > Deep subsurface > Groundwater | place... | reverse complement strand
TATTATTTTAGTTTTATTCTCATTTGAATATTTTTCTGCTATTCCTTTTATGACCTGGATATCTTCTTGATTGAATTTACGACCTCGGAATATATATTCTTTTTGAAAACTTACTGGTGAAGTAGAATTTGTTTCCATATTTTCATCATAGCAAAAAAATAAGGATAACGCAAGGGGTAAAGAAAAAATATTTTTTGCTATTGACACTGGGGGGGGTATATGCTATAATAATGTTAGTTAGGTAAGTTTATTTTAGAGAATGGAAAAAATTGATTTGTTTTTACAAAAATAATTATGTAAAATATTTTACACGGTTCAGTGAGTAGTTACGACTGGAAAAACAAATATGAAATTACCTGGACTACAACAACACAGCCAATGGTATCACAAACAAGGACACTCACAGGGTTATGGGAAGGAACAACATATTATATAAGGATGTGGACAACAGATGAAGTATCAGAGAACTGGTCTCCAATATCAAATGGTGCAACAGCCCAGGCAGAATTCACAATAGTAGGAATAGACATAATTATCAGTGAAAGCACCTGGGGAGTAGTAAATGTAGGTGATTCAACAATGACAGTTACAGCAATAACAGTTAACAACACAGGAAATGTTAGTGAGACATACAGAATAAGGTGTGCCACAACAACACCAGGAGGAAGTCCCTGGAGTATGGGTGGGACACAGGATCACAATGTATTTGTCCTAAAAGGCGTATTTAAATCAACAGCAGGAGTTACAAGTGAGTTCAATAATGAAGACATAATATGGAGCACAAACACATTGAGTACAAGTAATATATATGCAGTAAATGGGAGCACATATACAGGAACAGGTGTCCCGCCGACAGAGTCAAGGAATATCTGGTTTAAATTTGACATGCCATTAACCACATCAGCCACCTACCAGCAGAGTATCGGTATAACAATAGGCGCCCAGCAATAGATGTTATGACAGGAAATATATTTAAAATGAAATATATTGTAAAGTTGTGAAGAATAGATATGTCAGAAAAATCTTTAAAATTTCCTAAGAATTTTTTATGGGGATGTGCTACAGCATCTTATCAAATTGAAGGTGCTTGGAATAATGACGGTAAAGGTGAATCAATATGGGATAGATTCAGTCATACTCCCGGAAAGATTCTTAATAATGATACAGGCGATATCGCCTGTGACCATTATCATCGTTTTAAAGAAGATATAGCTATAATGGCAAAACTCGGTTTAAAAGCATATCGTTTTTCAATTTCATGGCCCAGAATCATTCCCTCCGGAAAAGGGAAAGTGAATAAAAAAGGTTTAGCGTTTTATGATAGATTGGTTGACGAACTTTTAAAGAATAATATAATTCCATTTATTACACTGTATCACTGGGATTTACCGCAGGTGTTGGAAGACAAAGGCGGCTGGCGGGTTAAAGATACATCATATGCTTTTAATGACTATGCAAAAGAAGTTGTGAATTGTTTGTCTGACAGGGTTAGGGACTGGATGACATTTAATGAAATGCCATGTTCGGTTGTTTTTGGATACAAAGATGGGCTTCATGCTCCTGGACTTAAAGAGAAACCAGAGGTTATAAGGCAGGTAATACATAATATGCTACTTGCCCACGGATTAGGAGTGCAGACTATAAGAAGTAATGCAAAAAAACAACCAGAAATTGGTATTGCACATAATCCTGCAGTAAAGATTCCCAAGACAACTTCTCCGGAAGATTTATCCGCTGCAAAACTTGCATTTTTGGATTTAAATGATAAAGAATTAGGAAATGCCTGGTGGTTTGACCCACTATCTAAAGCTAAATATCCAGAAAAGAATACAGGTATTTCTGAAATCACCGATGAAGAAATGAAAATTATTTCGACTCCTATAGATTTCATGGGGCTTAATATATATTCAGGAAGTATGATTGAATCGGATAATACATGCGGTTCTAACGGATTTCGAATTGTTCCATATCCAGAAAATCATCCCAAGACTACTATGGATTGGTATATTAATCCTGATTGTATTTACTACGGTCTTAAATTAATTCATGAAATGTACGGTATTTCAAAATTTTACATTACTGAAAACGGATGTTGCTTTAATGACATAATTAGTAAAGATGGATATGTACATGATAATAATCGTATTGATTATTTAAATACTCATATTACATCGGCATATAGAGCAATTTCTGAAGGAATTAATCTTGCAGGATATTTTTTATGGTCTTTTATGGATAATTTTGAGTGGAGTCACGGTTATAGTAAACGTTTCGGAATTGTCTACAGTGATTACAAGTCACAGAAGAGAATCTTAAAAGATAGTGCAGTTTGGTATAAGAATGTTATAGAACAAAATGGAGTAGATTAGGATTTTTTGTTAGGAATTTTTAAAGTATGTCAACAAAAAATATTTCAGTAATAGTTCCCGGCGGATTGAATACCGATATTATAGGATTTAAAGTTAATAAAATTCTTAAATCAGGTGAACTTACCCTGGCGGAGAGTTAAGGATAGGTCCCGGCGGTAAATCACGGAATATTGCTCAAATGATAGCCTGTCTGGTAGGTAAAGATAAAGTAGCAATGATTGGAAGAACTTCCAGTGACCCATATAATTTATGGAAATTTCCGATAGAGGCACTGAAAAAAGCAGGAGTGAATACTGACTACGTTAAAATATTCTCTTTTGAAAAAATAAAGAAATTCCCGGGTATAGCACTTATTCCTGTAGATAAAAATGGAAATAATCAGATTTACGTGCTTCCTGGAGTTAATAATGATTTTTCTCCGCGTGACATAGAAGAATCAAATCAACTCTTTGAAAATGCAGGAAATAATTCAGGGATTCTTGCGTTCTCTATGGAACTCCCTTTGAATACAGCTGTTTATTCTGTAAAGAAAGCAAATAAATATAATATGAAGGTAATACTTGATACGGGTGGTATAAATGAAGGAATTGATTACGGAACATTGTTAAATAAAAAAATATTTTTGATAAAACCAAATGAGCATGAATCAAAAATCTTAACAGGGGTAGAAATAAAAAATATGGCAACGGCAAAACACGCGGCAAAAATCCTTGTGCGAAACGGGATAGAGAATGTATTCATAACGGCGGGAAGAAAAGGTGGATATCTTTTTAATCAGTTTCTGCAGGTTCATATTCCTGTCCCTGTCATTAAGTCAGGTAAAACAAAGGATGAAACAGGCTGTGGGGATCAGACGATGGCTACTTTATGTGCAGCTATATTAAAAGGGAAAGACATACTGGAATCAGCAAGACTGGCAATTCTTGCAGGAACGTTACAGTTTAGCAGATTGGGAATTTCACCGGTGACAAAGGATGAATTAAATAAATATGCAGATTTTTAATTTTGGTTTTGAATAAAGACAAAATATTCTATGGTAATATAGGGAACACTCACCAGATGTCGTTCGGATCAAAATTTTAAGATACCCTGCCGTAACTTATGTTTTTTCACAAATTAAAGTTGAAATATAGTCTCAAAAATGCTACGATATATAACTCTATGCATACAGCCCAGCAACATAATTTTATAGTTACTGAAGGCAGTTATTATGATATGGGTTTCCAGCAGGGCGAAAAGTTTAAGGGTGAGATACAGCGGGTATTTAAAAGAATTCTCAAAATGGAAAGTATTTCTCTCGTTAAGCCGATATTCCTTCCAGGATTTTTGTTTGCAAAAATATTTAAAAAATTTGGAACGAACAAGGTTAAAAAACCAATAGATATTATTACTCCTAACCAGGCTTACCGTATACTTGGTTTGTCAGAAGGTTCTAAGACAGATTTGGATACTCTTTATTGTGTCCAGGCACTGGAAGTTATATCAAATGAAGTGAATTTTGTCATGGGTTGTTTTTCAATAGCTTTACTGCGAGAGAAATTTAATGGAAAGAAACTTGTGATTGGAAAAAATTTTGATTATATTAAAGGATTTACTACCGACAATATTATAAGAATAAGTAAGCCTAAAGGAAAATATTCAAGTATTGACCTTACATACCATTCTATTGCAGGGGCACATGACGGGATGAACGAGAAAGGTCTGGTGGTTGTCTATAATTACGGAGTTACAAAAGAATATACAGAAGCAAGGTTACCCATAACCTTGATTGTCCAGGATATACTTGAAAATTGCGCTACAGTTGATGAAGCAATTGCATTAATAAGAAATTTCAGGTATCCCAACGGAGCGATATTGACACTTGCTGATGTAAAAAATAATGTGGCTTCAGTTGAAATTTCACCCGAACATATCGGGCTTCGCTATCCCAAGGACGGTTTTCTGGTAAACACAAATTTTTTCCAGACGCCTGAAATGAAACAGTACGACATTCCTTCCGATGCTTATTATTCAAAAAAATCACCGAAAGCAATAAGAGGAACAAGGATTCACGAATCCAATGAAAAGAGATATTACCGATCTCTGGATTTACTGCATGGCAGGAGTAGTGTTGATATGAATCTTATGAAGAATATACTTATGGATCATGATAATAAACCCCGGGGTGACGGAGATACGATTTGCAGGCACGGAGAATTTTTTGAAACGCAGGTTTCTGCAATGTTTTTTCCAGAGGATAGAAAGGTACTGGTAAATATAGGCAATCCCTGTGGCGGTATTTATAAGGAGTATTCTATACAGTAGGTTTCTGTAGAAACAAAGAGAGGTAAAAAAAATGAAAGTACCAAGCGATATAGAAATCGCGCAGTCAATCAAACTAAAGCCGGTAACGGAAATAGCAGAGTCAGCAGGGATAAAAAGAGACGAACTTGAACTGTACGGAGATTATAAGGCAAAAATCAAACTCAATATTCTTGACCGTGTGAAGAAAAATAAGCAGGCAAAGTATATTGATGTTACAGCAATTACGCCGACACCGCTTGGTGAAGGTAAGACAGTAAACACTATCGGGGTTTCATTAGGTCTTGCAAAGATTGGTAAGAAGGTTATGACTGTAATCAGACAGCCTTCATTGGGTCCTGTATTCGGGATAAAAGGCGGTGCTGCCGGCGGAGGTTACTCCCAGGTTCTGCCGATGGAAGATTTCAATCTGCATCTGACAGGAGACGTTCACGCTGTCAGTATTGCACATAATTTATGCACTGCATTCTTACATAATGCCTATTATAAGAAACAGATTAACATTGACCCGAACAAAATATTGTGGAGATATGTTATTGATATAAGCGAAAGATTTTTGAGAAACATCGTCTGCGGACTCGGTACAGGAGCAGACGGCGTCCCGTTACAGAGCGGGTTTGATATCTCAGTAGCATCTGAAGTCATGGCAATACTTGCACTTACAACGGATTTAAAAGACCTTAAGGAAAGACTCGACAGGATTGTCGTTGCCTTCACTTATGACGGTAAACCTGTAACAGCAAAAGATTTAAAGGTCAGCGGTTCAATGGCTGTTCTTATGAAAGATGCTCTAAAGCCAAACTTATTACAGACGACAGAACATACGCCGTGTTTTGTACATGCAGGCCCTTTTGCCAACATTGCACACGGCAATTCATCAATTATTGCTGACCAGATTGCGGTTAAACTTACTGATTATGTCGTTACGGAATCAGGTTTTGGCGCAGACTGCGGAATGGAAAAATTCCTGAATATAAAATGCAGGTATTCCGGGCTTGTCCCGAACTGTATCGTTATGGTATGTACAGTCCGTGCACTGAAAATGCATTCGGGTAAATTTACTGTTGTCGCCGGCAGGCCTCTGCCGGAGGAATTAGTTAAAGAAAACATACCTGCCATTGAAGAGGGTATTTGTAATTTAGAAAAACAGATTGAAAATGCAAAATTGCACGGTGTTCCTGTGGTTGTCGCTATAAACAGGTTTACCACAGACACTGATAAGGAAATAGAATTTATCAGGAAGAAATCTATTGATGCAGGTGCGGAAGATGCTGTCCTTTCGGAAGTCTGGGAAAAGGGCGGAGAGGGCGGTAAGAAACTCGCTGAAGCAGTGGTTAAAGCCTGCGAGAAAAAATCTGATTTTAAATTCTTATATCCTCTTGATATACCAATAAAAGAAAAAATACACGCTATTGCAACAAAGATATACGGTGCCAAGGATGTGCAGTATCTGCCTGCAGCAGAAGAAAAAATTAAACTTTATACAAAATTAGGATTTGATAAACTGCCTATAAATATGGCAAAGACACATCTCTCGCTTTCGCACGAGCCTGCCTGGAAGGGCAGACCAAAGGATTATATACTGCCCATAAGGGATATCCGTGCATCAATTGGAGCAGGTTTCCTGTATCCTCTATGCGGTGAAATGAGAACAATGCCGGGACTGCCGTCAATACCCGCGGGAACAAAAGTTGACATTGAGGACGACGGCAGAATTGTCGGACTGTTTTAAACGGCAGTCCCGAGTAATTCGGGACATGGTGCCGTTTACCCCAGCGAATAGTTTTTATCTGGTGTTGAGATAAAAACTGCGAGGGGTAATTTTTGATAAATGAGGTAAGACATTATGGTAAAAGAAATTCCGGTAATCTGGTACCAGTGTGCAGGCTGTAGTGGTTGCGCTGTTTCCGTTTTAAATGCGTTAAGTCCGAATATTAAAAACATCCTGGTTGATGAATTGTTGCCGGGCAAGCATATCAATTTGAAATTTTTAACAACTATTATGGCAGCGAGCGGTGAACCCGCAATAAAAGTTCTGCGTGATACCGAGAAAAACCTGAAAGGCGGTTATGTTCTGGTTGTGGAGGGTTCGATTCCAAAAGGTAAATTCGGCGAAGTGGGTGAACAGACAATGGAAGAAGGGGTGGAATCTCTGGCAAGGAATGCACAGATTATTATTTCACTCGGTACCTGTAGTGCCTTCGGAGGTATACCCGCAGGTGCTCCGAATCCTACGGGCGCAAGGTCAGTTAAGGAACTTCTTGAAACTAAAAATATCAATGTCCCTTTGATTAATATTCCGGGTTGCCCGCCTCATCCTGACTGGTTTAGCGGGACAGTGGCAAATATTTTATTGTACGGCATACCCGAGGTTGACGAATTGGCAAGGCCTAAATTATTTTACGGTGAACTGGTGCATGAAAATTGTGAACGCAGACCATATTTTGATAAAGGTAAATTCGCAAAGGATTTCTCGGATGAGGGGTGTTTGTATGAACTTGGCTGTAAGGGCCCCTATACCAATGCCGACTGTCCGATACGTTCATGGAATAGTAAGGTGAACTGGTGTGTTCAGAACGGAAGTCCGTGTATAGGCTGCACTGAACCCGGGTTCATAAACGTTCTGTCACCGATGTATAAAAAAATGAAAATAGAGAATTTAGTTAAATGAAAATTAGTCAATGAATAATAGCCAACAGGAGAGATAATGGTATGAAGAAGATAGTCATAGACCCGGTAACAAGAATTGAAGGGCATTTAAAAATTGAAGCAACGGTTGACAATGGCGTGATTAAGGAGGCAAAATCAAGCGGGTCATTGTTGCGCGGGATTGAACTTATTTTAAAAGGAAGATATCCTCTCGATGCAAACCAGATAACACAGCGGATTTGCGGCGTGTGCCCTATCTGTCATGCCACCGCCAGTGCGCTGGCAATTGATTCGGCACTGGGTATTGACGATAAAATTCCGGATAACGGACGCATACTCAGAAATCTTATACTTGGTTCAAACTTTTTGCAGTCACATATCCTGCATTTTTACCATCTTGCCGCACTGGATTACGTGGATGTTACACAGGTGGCCAAATATGACGGGACCGAAGAATTGCTTATGTCTTTGAAAAAATTTGTCTGTGGATGTGACCCCGCACCATTTCTCCCGAGATATGAAGGCGATTATAGGTTTGACGATAAAACAAACATGGAGTTTTCCATGCATTATGCAAAGGCACTTGAAATCAGACGGAAATCACATGAAATGCTTGCTATATTCGGCGGTAAGGCGCCTCATAACTGCGGTATTATTACCGGCGGTGTTACAATAAAACCCACGATTGATAAGATTACGGATTTTCTATGGCGGTTGAATGAAATAAGAGAATTCATTGACAATATATATCTACCCGATGTACTGAAAGTGGCTAAGAAATACAGCGATTACTTTTCAATAGGTGCGGGTTGCGGAAACTATCTGGCTTATGGAGGGTTTGATCTTGAAGGTAAAGAGAAGAATCTGGTTAATAGAAAAAGACTCTTAATGTCCGGGAGGGTATCAAAAGACCTGAAACGCCAGCCTGTTGAAATCGAGAAGATTACCGAGGATGTAAAACATTCATGGTATAACGATTCTACTACCGGAAGAAATCCGAAACAGGGGGATACAGTTCCGGAGATGGATAAAAAAGAAGCATATTCTTTCCTGAAATCGCCGAGATATGACGGCAGTGTTTATGAAGTCGGTCCCCTGGCAAGAATCCTTGTAAATTATGTTTCCGGAGATAGGGTCGTAAAGGAGATCGTTGATAAAATTTTAGGTGAATTAAAAACCGGTCCCGTAAGTTTGTTTTCTGTTGCAGGCAGACATGCAGCAAGGGCAATTGAATCAAAAATTGTCGCCGATGCAATGGCAGGCTGGGTCCTTGAATTAAAACCGGACGAGCCCGTATTTCAAAAATTCGAAATTCCGGATGAATCCGAAGGAGTCGGCCTGACAGAAGCTCCAAGAGGCGCGTTGGGACACTGGATAAAGATAAAGGAAAAGAAAATTGATAATTACCAGTGTGTTGTGCCGACTACCTGGAATGCATCGCCCAGGGATGATAAGGGACAACACGGACCTATTGAACAGGCATTAATCGGCACAAAAATCAAGGATGAGAATAACCCGTTTGAAATTGTAAGGATAGTGCGGTCTTTTGACCCCTGTCTTGCATGTGCGGTACATCTTGTAAGTATAAACGGTGAGGTTTTAAATAAAATTCGTACGGTTTAGATCTGATATAGTGAACAAAAATATCGTTGTAATAGGAGCGGGGAACATCCTGCTTTCTGATGAAGGGATAGGGGTTCATATCGTAGAAGAATTAAAAAAATACGAATCTGAATTCAGCGGGGTGTGTAACATATCCTTTTTCGATACAGGAACGTCGTATTTTGGCGATATGCTTCCGCATAATCCAAAAGTAAACAAATTGATAATTATTGACGCCGTTAAGTCGGGGCAGAGGCCGGGTGATGTGTATAAACTTGACGGATATAAATTTTTGAGTTCTGTCCCGCGGTCTTTAAATAAACTTTCTTTTCATGACGATTCACTTCTGGATTCTCTTAAAATGGCGGAATTTTTAGGGAAATTACCGGAAAATATTGTTATAATTGGTATTGAACCGGAAAAGATTGAGCCGGGTATGAATATATCAAAAATTCTTGAAGATAAATTTCAGGATTATATTAATATTGTTGTTTCAGAGATAAAAAATTAACTGTTTCGGAGGTCTTTTATGATTCTCTCCCAGCAAAAACCTTTTGAGGAAATTCTCGGGATGGTGAATAAGGATAAAAGGTTTTTCCTTATAAGCTGCAATGGGTGTGCGGAAGTTTGTAAGACAGGCGGCGAAGAAGCATGTCTGAAACTTAAAGATGAACTTGAAAAAAACAACAAGGAAGTTATAGGGTGTACATCGGTTGATTTTATGTGCAATAAAGTCCTTGACTGGATAAAAATAATCAGCAGACATTCTGAAAAAATTTCTCAGGCAGACGCTATTATTGCACTGACCTGCGGGGTCGGCGTGCAGGCAATAGCATCCGTCACTGATAAATTTGTATATCCCGCCGATAATTCCATATATGTAGGAGGATTCCAGGGACTCTGGCCATCACTTGAGAAATGTGCTGAATGCGGAGACTGCGTTTTGCATTCAACCGGCGGGATATGTCCTATAACAAAATGTTCAAAGAGTCTTCTGAATGGTTCCTGCGGAGGAGCCAAAAATGGTAAATGTGAAATTGATAAGGAACTTGATTGCGGGTGGGAGTTGATATATAATAGATTGAAAAAACTTAACAGGCTGGACAATTTGAAAGAGATAGTTAAGATACGGGATTATTCAAAAATGTTTCCATCGGCAGAGATACGGAAGAACAGTTATTATGATATTGAACAGTAATTTCAAAGGACGTGTATTGAGATGAATAAATCTCAATGAGCTACACGTGACGGCGAGTTGGTGAGCCGTCGGGAGATTTTATGAAACTCAAAGACCTTTTCAAAAGCGGTAAGTTTGCAGTCACTTCCGAAATCGGCCCACCCAAAGGTTGTCATATAGACAATGTGTTGCACGAGGCGGAGACTTTTCTTAAAGGCAGGGTGGCTGCAATAAACGTTACGGATAACCAATCTTCTGTAATGAGGTTCGGTTCACTTGCTACATCCCATTTATTGAAAGACCGCGGGATGGAGCCTGTTTTTCAGGTAGTATGCAGGGACAGAAACAGGATAGCCCTTCAATCTGACATATTGAGCGCTGCGGGGCTGGGTATAGAAAATCTTTTATTGCTGACAGGCGACCACACAAAATTAGGTGACCATCCTGGCGCAAAACCTGTATTTGACCTGGATGCGGTATCTCTGATACATACAGTAAAAAAATTAGAACAGGGTGAAGACCTGGCAGGCAACAAACTTGAAGGCGAACCACCAAAATTTTGTATAGGTGCTGTAGTTTCACCCGGTTCAGAGCCGATTGACCCGCAGTTGTTCAAAATGGAAAAGAAAATCAAAGCAGGTGCAGAATTCTTTCAGACACAACTTGTATTTGAAGTAGATAAATTTGTAAAATTTATGGAAATAGTGACCCAAAAGTTTGGCAAGGATATACCGGTAATGGCAGGTATAACCATACTTAAATCCGTAGGTATGGCGAAATTTATGAATGCGAATGTTGCCGGAGTATTTGTCCCCGATAATCTCATAGAAGAACTTAAAAAGGATAAGGAAAAAACCAGGTCAGGGGAGACCGGAATAGAGATAGCAGTAAGACTCGTAAAAGGACTTAAACCATATTGTCATGGAATCCATATAATGCCATTGGGCTGGGATAGTAAGGTTCCAGAAATATTATCTCAAGCCGGCTTATAGGAGGTGCGTATGGCTGAATTTAAGAAAGATAGAAGAGCCGCTTCGAGAAGGATGATTATCATTCCTGTAAGAATCCGTGGAGATGGTCTATCAGAAGGTATGTTTTATACCGGGTTGAGCAAAGACATCAGTATGAAGGGAATACGGTTAAAAACTCCTGAAAACCTAAAAATTGGGACAGAGTTTATATTTGAAATATCTTTCCCTGACAAACGTATAAAACCCAAGGGGAGAGTCGTCTGGACAAAAGATATAGAAGGCGTTCTCTATTACGGTGTCCAATTTAGCGGCGTGAACATATTTGACCGTTTGAAATTAGCTAAATATGTTAAAATTTTAGGGGAAGCATAATAATCGTCCCGATTTATCGCTGTAGCGTCCAGTTTTAACTGGACGACTTCTGGATGAAATCTTAAGAAGGGGGGTGCATTATGGATAAGATTGCAGAAAAAAGAAGAGCACAGAGGAAAATAATCATAGTCCCTGTAAAAATCCGCGGCGACGGGCTTGCTAAAAATGAGTTTTGTTCAGGATTGAGCAAAGACATTAGTATGAAGGGAATACGTTTAGAAACTGTTGATGAACTTTCTGTGGGTACTAAATTTATATTTGAGATTTTTTTACCCAATAAGAAATGTATAAAACCCAAAGGAAAAATTGTCTGGTCAAAGGTGGTAGAAAACATTTATTACTATGGCGTTGAATTTCATGGAGTAAATATATTTGATAAGATAAGACTGGCCAAGCATATCAGGATTTTAGGTAAAGCAGAATAAATTAGATAATCCTGCGGATAAATTTATGGCTAAATATATTGACCAGCCACTTGGTAAATACATAGAAGATTTATCGGCAAAACTACCTGCGCCGGGTGGCGGCAGCGCCAGTGCGCTTGCGGGTGTAGTAGGTGTCAGTTGTCTTTTAATGGTAGCGAATTTTACCGTTGACAAAAAAGGATATGAATCCTGCCAGGATGAGATAAAATCCATAATTGAAATGCTTGAGAAGTACCGAAGAGAGTTGACGGGACTTATTGACCTGGATGTGGAAACATATATGAGAGTAAGAGATGCTTATAAGTCAAAAGATGACAATCTTATTCAAAATTCACTCAAATCCGCATTGTTAATACCCGAAAGGATGTTTTTAATATGTTCTGACGCATTATCTCTCGCAAGAAGACTTGCGGAAATCGGTAATAAAAATCTTGTAAGCGATATAACGTGCGGTGTTTTATTTCTACAGTCAGCAATACTGTCAGCAAAAGAAAATATTGAAATAAATCTCAAAAGTATAACTGAAAAGAATTTTATAGAAATGAAAAATAAGTTAATAGACCCCAAATGTCAGGAAAGCAAAAAACTTTCCGATGAGATATTAAAACTAACGTTTCTGAAGAGATAAATTAAATCGTCCCGATAAATCGGGACGCTACTTTCAAATTCCGATACAATAAAATAATGGCTATACAAACATTAATAGGTATCTTGAACATAGTTTGTGCTGTGATAAATGTGTTTCTTGGTATTGTGGTATTACTTAGAAGTTACAAATTAGAAAAAATAAATATTATCATGATTATTTTTACCATTGTTGTTGGTTTATGGTGTTTTGTTACAGGCATGGCAGTTATAAACTATCTTTCTAAACCTGCATACACTCTGTGGATAAGACTGACCTGGATAATGTCCTTTACAGTACCGACCGCTATTTTAATGATCTGTACTATTTTTGACAGGCAAATAAGAGCGCTGTATGTAATATTAATGTATCTCGTAGCTTCGTTTTTGAGTATCGTTGCATTTACACCTTTGGGTGTTAAAGATGTAATAAACGTTTTCCCCTTGCAGGTAGTACATGGTCCCCTGAACCTGGTTTTCCGAATGTGGTTTTTAATATTTATAGGCCTGTGTATTTACATAATAGTTAAAGATTACAAAAAATTGGAAGGACTTAAAAAACTGCAATTTCATTATTTTCTTATGGGCATTTTTGCATTTGCCTGTACCGGTATATTTTTTGGAGCCATCCTCCCGCTATTTGGTGAAATCAGATTTGTTATCGCAATGCCTCCGCTTTCACTTTTATATATGATACCTTTCGTTTACGCAATAACTAAAAAAGATTTACTCGATCTTGACATAGTAATATGTGATATATCAAAGTCCCTGCTAACATGGTTAATTCTTGTAACATTGACTGTCGGCTTCTTCTATATTTTTACTTTTTTGTTGAACATTTCACATTTAATTTCAACGACAATGGCAATTACCCTGACATTTGGTTTATGTCTACTCCTGCCGGTTAAGGAGAAAATTGGTTCTGCACTTGAAAGTGTTATTCTTAAAAAGAGAACTGAATACCAGGAAGTATTAAACAACTGTTCTAAAGCAGTTGTTTCCATACTGGATATTGATGAATTGTCTGGGTATGTTATTAATTCTCTGCGCAGTGCCATAGGCGTGGAGAAAGTGGGGGTTTTTTTAGAAGAGAAGTATGATAATGAAACTGTTTTTAAACTGCATGCATCATACGGAATAGATAAATCTAAAACAGATTATTTTCCTAATGAAAAAATCCTAAACTGGCTCAGAACAAAGAAAGAAACTTTTATTGTTGATGTTACATTGAATTTGTTTCCACATAAAGTGTATGAAGAGTTAGTGAAAGAACTCAGTTCTATCGGCGCTATTCTTGTTATACCGCTTATTTGTAAAAACGAACTTGTCGGACTGGTTACCCTTGACAAAAAACGGGTTGATGGCAACATTTTTGACTATGATGATATAACGCTTTTAGAAAATCTTGCTAATCAGCTTGCTATCGCCATTGAAAATGCAAAACTCTACGGACAACTTGAAGATATGTACACAAATATAACAAGAGCGATGTCACTTGTGTTGGAGGCAAAAGATGACTATTATATAGGACATTCTGATAACGTAACAAAATATTCACTCGCTATTGCTAAAAAACTGAATATGTCTCATAAAGATATGATTTTATTGACACAGGCATCAATGCTTCACGACCTCGGGAAAATAGGTGTACACGATTATATTTTAACAAAAGTTGAGAAACTTACAGACAACGAATGGGATGAAATAAAAACGCATACGCTTAAAGGCGAAAAAATACTCAAACCGCTCGGCTTTATGAAAGAAGTTTCTGAAATAATAAGAAACCATCATGAAAGGTGGGACGGGACGGGTTATCCTAACGGATTGAAGGGAGACAGTATTCCTCTAAGTGCACGAATACTTTCGGTAGCGGATGCGTTTGATGCTATGGTTTCAGAACGACCTTATAGGACCAGCCATACCCAAAAGAGGTATACTGTTGAGGAAGCAACTCGGGAATTGAAAAATAACCGCGGTAGCCAGTTTAATTCTGAAATTGTTGACACATTCATTGAAGTACTGAATGAAATACCGTCTATTGTATCAACAAATGTGAAAATGAGAAACTCCACTCAGGAATAGATTCTGGTTGCCACAGCCGAGCCAGTTAATACAATCCACTGCACCCAGAAGTGGTTAACAAATGTAGTGGATTTAAATATATAGTTGTTTTTAATTATGCGAAAAAAACTAACTTTGAAAGGGATAAAAGTATGAATCAAGAATTAGCAAGTATAATAAAAATCTACTCAATTGGAAGCCATAAAGAATTGAGCAATTATTTAATAGGGAAGTCAAAAGACACACTTATTGGAACACTTGTTGATTTATTAACGATGTATATAAACGATAAAAATTCATCAACAATCAGAGAATTTATAACAGTTAATTTAGCAGGATATGAACATAAAGAAGGTAAAATAGGTTACAATGGGTTTAAGCAAGATACATTTATTTCAGGGAAAACTCTAAAATGTGAAGCAAAGCCTAAAAATTTTGATACTGAGGAGTTTGAAAAATACAAGAGAAAAGAAAGAAAGACGAGTCCGGCAAAATTAAATGGTGGAGGAAATTTTACAGACTATACTCCTGCGCGATTAACGAAAGACAAAGATGAAAAAGACTTGAATATGTTGGTAAGCGGATTTGTTGATGGTAAACTTATTTACATTATTGAGTTCCCTTTTGCCTTTCAGGATTTTGTAAATAATTTGAATAAAAAAATACAAAAATGGCAGGAGAAATTAAAAGGAAGTAAAAGCATAAAAGGGCAATTTTTAAGAAGCGCTGATTTTGATTACAAAGACTTTATTGAGTGTCCAAATTTAGAAATTATTTATCTTTTGAGTAAAGATGAATTAGCGAAATATGAAACGTGCATATCAAAAGATTTCTATAAGTTTTTGGTAGAGAAAGCAAAATGAATCAAAACGAATATTTAAACAAAATCATTCAGGGAGATACTTTAACGGCTCTAAAGACCTTACCTGACGAAATTGTTAACTTAGGAATAACTTCGCCTCCTTACAATAAAGGTGAAAATAAAAAGGGATGGCTAGTTACAAATGTAAAGTATTCAGGTGCAACAGACAAATTGTCAGAAAATGTATATCAGGAAAATCAAATTGCAGTTTTAAACGAAATTTTTAGAATTACAAAACATAGTGGTTCTTTTTTCTACAATCATAAAATCAGGTGGGAACGAGGAGCAATGTTTCATCCAATAGAATGGTTGACGAAAACAAAATGGAAAATCAAGCAAGAAATAATATGGGATAGAATGATCGCGGCGAATATAAGAGGATGGCGGTTTTGGCAAGTAGAAGAAAGAATATATTGGCTTTATAAACCGAGCGGGAAAAACCTAATAGGCGAGGAATTAAAATCAAAACATGCTCTGTTAACTTCTATATGGCGTTTTCCTCCAGAACGAAAGAATCCACATCCCGCACCTTTCCCTCTTGCACTTCCTATTAGAGTAATTTATGCAATTAGTGATGAAAGGAAAGGAATAATTATTGATCCATATTGTGGAAGTGGAACAACATTGGTTGCATCGAAAATTTTGGGACACGATTTTATTGGTATAGAAATTTCTAATGAATATATTAGTTTTTCAAAGAAAAGATTAGAAAACTATAGAGCTGAAATTAAAGATGCTGATGATGAAATGGCAAAGCATATTGTAGAGAAGACATTTAAGGAACGAAAAGAAAAAGGAGAATTTACTGGTAAATATGGAAAAAATAACAACAAAAAAGAAAATAAATATAAAACATTAGACTTGTTTGCCTTTGATAAAAAGTAAATTTTACTTATTTTTTAGTAAATGTTCTTTCATTTTATTGAATTCTTGGATTTGTATTGATGGTTTTTTTATGTTAAGAAGTGGTCGTAAGCGACGCTCCGAGAAGAATCGGATTGACTCTTGGTCTTGAAATGTAAGGATTTCTCGTTGAATTTCTGATGCCAGTTTAAGAAGTGCCGTTATCTGGCTGACTCTGGCTCTGGTAATTCCCATTTCCCGGGCAATATCCGACTGGGTCTTCACAAGTGGGTCCTTGAACAGGTTCTCGTAGCGTCTGGTTTCCATGAGCGGGGATTCGTATATCCTTGGGAGATTGACAGGTGGCATCCCAATGCCTATAAATAGGCGTCTATTTCTGATTTCCTGATAGATATTGAACTCCTGCCACCCATGGAGTATCTTCGCAGTGAATGGGACATACGCGGAGCCAGTCAATACAATCCACTGCAACCAGAAGTGGTTAACAGTGCAGGAGATTTAATATATACACTTTAGGGTGAAAGATGAAAACAAAAGTAAAACATAAGCAAAAAAGAAATAAACAGCTTTTTGTAAAAGAAGGTTTAACTTTACCCCTCACTTATCAACCAGATAATGATAGAGTTGATTGGAGAAAAGAGGCTATTATAAACCAGGATATGTTTTTAGAAGTTTTGGCAAAAATAGAAGAAATTAATGAAAGCATTAGGCTGAGATTAGAAACTAAAAAAATTATTGATATTATTCAAAACCCAAGAAGAGATAATATTGGGATATTAAATATTTCATCTAATGGTGGAACTGCAAAAATTAAAAAAAATATTTTGTTAGAAGACCTAACCCAAATAGCAGATGCTCAAACTTTGGAAAGAGCAAAATATTATATTAATCGATTGAAAAAGGGACTAACAGAAGTTAAGAACAGTAAAATCAATGATTTTAATCTTAATCGCTGGAAAGAATATGACGATATCCTTACAGGAAGTTTATGGATTTTAGATAAAAGAGACAAATCTGGCGCACATAACGCAGGTTATTGGGGTAATTTTATTCCACAAATCCCGAATCAGTTTTTAAGGAGGTATACAAAGCAGGGTGAGTGGGTTTTGGATGCCTTTTTAGGAAGTGGAACAACCTTAATTGAGTCTAAGAGATTAGGGAGGAATGGAATAGGCGTTGAGTTAGTACCCGAAGTAGTAGAATTAGCAAATAAAAATATTGCTAATGAAAAAAACATTTTTAATGTTAGAATAGAAGTGATAAATGGAGACAGCGCAGAATTAAACTTTAGAAAAGAATTAGAAACAAGAGGGATAAGGTCTATCCAATTTTTAATAATGCACCCACCTTATTGGAATATTATAAAATTCAGTAATAACAATAAAGATTTGTCAAATGCTAAAACCATAGAAGAATTCTTAAATCTTTTTGGTAAGATTGTAGATAGCACCTACGATATTCTAGACAAGGACAGATATTTTGCGGTAGTTATCGGAGATAAATATTCAAAAGGTGAATGGATACCTTTGGGATTTCACACTATGAACGAAGTCTTAAAAAGAGGATATATGTTAAAGTCTATTATAGTTAAAAATTTTGAAGAAACAAAAGGAAAGATGAATCAAAAAGAACTCTGGAGATATAGGGCTTTAGTCGGAGGATTTTATATTTTCAAGCATGAATATATCTTTTTATTTAAGAAGGTGAAGAAATGACGACAACACATGTTTTTATCGTAGACACAAATACATTCAAGTATCATTTAGAATATCTCTTTGCAGGAACAGGTGCAAAGGATAGTAGTGTCGATTTTAACACCTCATGTGAAACTTCTCTAAAACATAGTGCCGAAAATAATCTTATTGGTATGATGGCTGATTTGGGAAGAATCAGAATAGGAGATTATATTATTTTTTATTTACAACAAGAGAAAGATGAAGAGGTTTATGATGGCAAATTTTATGGAATCTTTAAAGTGAAAACAGAACCTTTTTTGGATAACTTAGTTCATCTAACACAGCCGTTAAATTTATCTTCCACTTATAATATTGGTTATCCAAAGAACGAGCCCAAGTTCAAAATGAAAAATGGTATCGCATCAATAACAACGGCTTTAACTATTAAGGAAGAAAATAACTTGTTAAAAAAGTTTGCTTCTGGACAAGATAAGGAGAAAATTAAGCAATTTATAGAAACTTTTTATAAAGATAATCAATTTCTTTTACAAAACTTAGAAAAATCATTAACATTTAGAATCTTAATAGAACCTTTTAACGTTTATGCTAAGGGTGTTACAGAATGGGATGCTTTAGACGAAATAAAGCATATTCAATCACCAAATCAGATGTTATGGAGTTTAATTTATCGCAAATTAAAAGGTAATCGTGGAAATACAATGATTACCATGTATGAAAGCGAGAGACTTTTTAAGTTGCTGCGAGACAAAAACAGACGTCAGGTCCTTTCAGGGAAGCATTTTACTTTTGATATTCAGTCCCAGGAAATAAAAGTGGATAACACTGTTCATAATTATACAGGGAGAAAAGAAAAAATCAATATTCTGCCGAGATTAATAAAGAAATATAAAGATAATAAAGCATTTGAAACACATTTACAAGCATACATAGTTCAAAATATCGGGAGGAATAACAATAAAAGTTTAGATGAATGTTTGCTTAATGGTTTGACTCCTGAATGGTTAGGCAATGAAGTTTCTTGTGGCGTTGGTATGCAAAGAATTGATGTGGCTATTTCATTATTAAAATCAAACTCAAAAATAATTGAAGCGATAGAATTAAAAGCCAAAGAAGCAGAGCCTGATAATATTTATCAGTTGCAACGGTATGTAGATTGGCTTGAACAGTATTATCTGCCTAATAGGCCAAGCGATATTCAACCAGTTTTAATTGCTAAAAAAATGGTCAACAAGAACCCGGATAATTATAAAAAGACTATAGAAAGTTTTAAGCAATTTAATAAAGAGAATAGTTGTTGTATGCAAATAAAATATATTGAGTATGAATTAGAAGATAATGATATTAAGTTCCAAGAGGTTGAATACTAAGATTATTGTTATTCAATTTCTTAAAGGGACAGTGACTGCTCTTTCAGTTTTTGAACTCTTGGATTTGTTTTGAGTTACCTTGGAAGGTGTCGGTTTAGGCAGTGAAGGTTGCCAAACAAACTTACCTTTTGGAGCGCAAAATAGGAGGCAAAATGACAGGAAAGATAATTGATGGTAATGCAATTGCTGAAAGAATTAAAAAAGAAATAAGAGATGAAATTGAAAAACTTAAAAAGAAACATAACGGTTCACCCTGCCTGACTGCTGTCTGTATAGGTGAGAATCCTGCAACCAAAGTTTACGTTAAAAACCAGAAACAGACCTGCGAGGAAGTGGGAATTGAATACGGGATGGAACAGTTAGATGGAAAAATAAAAGAGGAGGAATTACTCGGGAAAATAAACGAACTTAATAAGTCTGACAGGATTACGGGAATAATAATACAGATGCCTGTCCCAAACCACATAAATGCACGAAAAATACAGATGAGCGTCGCTCCTGATAAAGACGTTGAAGGTATGACACCGCCTAATTTAGGTAATCTTGTTTATGCAGGAATAAATCCCGTTGTTGCACCGTGCACGGCATTATCTGTTGTGGAATGTTTGAAATCTACGGGTGTGGAACTAAAAGGTAAAGAGACGGTTATCGTAGGGCATAGTGAAATTGTGGGTAAACCCGTGACACTTATGCTGCTCTCTTCTTTACTTGAATCTGTTACGCCAACCGTGTGTCATATTGCTACAAGAGACTTAACAAGTTATACAAAAAGAGCAGAAATATTGATTGTTGCTGTCGGCAAAGCGGGGCTTATCAAAGGCGATATGGTGAAGGATGGTGCCATTGTTATTGATGTAGGGATAAACCGGGTTAATGTTAAAGATGAAAAAGGAAATGATGTTATTGACGAAAAAACCGGCAAACAAAAGAAGAAAACCGTCGGTGACGTAGTCTTTGAAGATGCAGTAAAAAGGGCGTCATTTATTACGCCTGTGCCTGGTGGCGTTGGTGCCGTGACAACCGTTCTACTGCTGAAGAATGTGCTGCATTTGTGGAAGATGCGGTTGGGTGAACCCGATATAACTTATAAAATATTATGAAAATAATATCCAGGAAAATTAATCTCTCTACTAAAGGTAACGGGGAAATAATTAATATAACTGATTATGTTCAGTCTGAACTCAAAAAGACGAAAATATCAACCGGTATTGTAACGGTTTTTATACCCGGTTCTACCGGTGCGGTTGCTGCTATGGAATATGAACCGGGGCTTATAAACGACACAAAAGATTTGTTCAAAAAGATAGTGCCTGAAAGCAATAAATATTCTCATGACAGCACTCATACAAACAATGGCAATGCGGTTTCACACCTCAGGGCATCTCTTGTCAGTCCGTCAATAACCATACCTTTTGAAGATTGCAGTCTGAGTCTTGGCACCTGGCAGCAGGTTGTTTTCATTGATTTTGATAACAGGCCGAGAGACCGAAAAATATTATTAAAAATAATTGGAGAGTAGAAGATGATTACATTGAACGATATAACTATTATTGCCGCGGCAGTATGTTTCATAGCAATTCTTATCATACTGGCGAAATTGAGTCATCAAATGGATGAATTCCTGAATATAGCGAAATATATAAGAAAGAAAAACCAGGAAACAGAAGAAAAAATGGACTGGACTCTAAAATTTATAAAAGATAAAGTTGATGAAGTAGATAAAACAATAAAAAATAAACTTGGCAATGAAACCGATATTAAGTGGAAAGGTTAAAAAATGAAACCGATTTTACAGGTAGCACTGGATTTTGTCGATTTAAAACGTGCATTGAAACTTGCTGAAGAATCAATAGACGGTGGTTGTGACTGGCTGGAAGCGGGGACGCCGTTGATTAAATCTGAGGGGCTGGCTTGTATCCGCCAACTGAGGCAAAAGTTTCCAAATATAAAAATTGTCGCTGATATGAAGATAATGGATACCGGGAGAATTGAAGTGGAAACTGCTGCAAAAGCGGGTGCAAATATCGTGACTGTTCTGGGTTGTGCACACAATGAGACAATAAAAGAGTGCATTGATGCTGCAGCAAATTATGGCGCAGAAATCCTGGTTGACCTTCTGGAAGTTAAAGATACTGCCAAACGTGCAAAAGAAGTTGAGATAATGGGTGTCCATTATGTGGGATTACACATACCTGTTGACGAACAGATGACCGGGAAGATATCGTTTGATGAAGTTAAAAAGGTCAGAAAGGTTATAAAATTACCCGTAGCAATTGCCGGGGGGATAAACAGTGAAAATGCGGCTGAAGCTGTTAAATCAGGTGCGGAAATAATCATTGTCGGCGGAGCGGTAACGAAATCTGCTAATGCAAAAAGAGCTGTCCGGGAAATAAAAAAAGCAATTACACGGAAGCTCAAAATCAAGACCGAACTATATAAACGCGTAACAGAAAAAGATGTCAGAGAAATATTATCAAAAGTATCAACAGCGAACATTTCAGATGCATTACATCGGGGAGCACCGTTGAGAGGATTACTGCCGATAATAGGTGGAATAAAGATTGTTGGCGAGGCAGTTACCGTAAGGACATATCCCGGGGACTGGGCAAAACCGGTTGAAGCGATAGATGTAGCAAAAGAAGGTGACATCATTGTAATAGATGCAGGCGGAGTAGAACCTGCTGTATGGGGAGAACTCGCAAGTCACAGTGCTAAACAGAAGAAAATATCCGGGGTTGTGATATACGGCGGGATACGCGATGTTGAAGAAATCCGGAAGATGGGTTTTCCTGCGTTTGCCAAACTCATAACACCACAGGCCGGCGAACCCAGGGGATTTGGTGAAATAAACATACCGATAAACGTTTCAGGAATGAGAATTTTTCCCGGTGACTGGATAATTGGTGATGATGACGGAGTTATAGCCATACCTAAAGAGAAGATTGTTGAATTTACAAATCGTGCGATGGATGTTCTGGAAAAAGAAAACCGTATACGGGAAGAAATAAATAATGGCGGGACACTGGGTTGTGTCTGTGAACTATTAAAATGGGAGAAAAAATAATTTGGAGTTTAACGGAACACTTACTACTATCGGCAGTCTGCCCTGCATTTCTGCAGAAAAATCCTGTGAAGTTTTATTAAAATATACACCCGAATTACCTGCCTGGCCCCAATTACCCAAAAAAAGTTTTAAGGAAAATATGTATGTGCAGTACTCGGAAAATTTTCCCGGAATAACCATTGATGAAGAAAACCAGAAAGTTTATATTATTACAAAAGATACGTATTCACAACTTGAAAAATTTTATGAACATTTCCTTAGCAATGATTTTGAGCATTTTGCGATTTCCAAAGATTATGCTGCCGGATTCCATCAACTGATTAACAGTGGTGTAGTGTTTAATGGAATTAAATGCCAGACAACAGGCCCCATCACTTTTGGTCTGTCAATAAAGGATGAAAACGGTCAGTCCATATTTTATGATGCACAGCTCAGGGATGTCGTTATTAAACACATAACAATGAAATCACTCTGGCAGCTAAACCGGTTTTCGTTACTGAACCCAAAACCTTCGGATGTAGTTTTGTTTCTGGACGAACCATATTTAGCAGCATACGGCAGTGCATTCACTGCGATTTCCAGAGAGGACATAACAAACTCTTTACAGGAAGTAGTTCGGAGTATAAAAAAATCCAATAATCTCAGGATTGGCGTTCACTGCTGCGCCAATACTGATTGGTCAATCTTACTTGATACGGACATTGACATACTTTCATTTGATGCGTATGAGTTTTTTGATAACCTTGTGCTTTACATTGATAAACTTATTGCTTTTGTCAACCGCGGAGGCGTCCTCTCCTGGGGTATTGTGCCGACGAACGAAGAGGCGATTGCTAAAGAATCAAATGAATCTTTGTCCGCAAGATTAAAAAAATACATTAAGATTTTGAAAGATAAAGGCGTACAGGAACAGAAGATTCTTAAACAGTGTATCATAACGCCTGCCTGTGGACTTGGCAGTAAGTCAGAAGAGACAGCAACAAAAGTACTGGAGTTGCTGAAAGACATTAAGGTATGAAAATAGCAATAACGGGTAAGGGTGGAACAGGGAAGACAACTTTGTCGGCATTGCTGGGATATTCGTTTAGCAGTGATGGGAAAAAAGTTTTTTTGATTGATGCAGACCCTGATGGTAATTTAGGGTTAAGTTTAGGGTTTAGTTCTGAAGAATTATCTAAAGTTACACCTATATCAGAGATGAAAGAACTCATCCATGAAAGGACAGAATATAAGGAGACAGGTTTTTTTAAGTTAAACCCTAAAGTAGATGATGTCCCCGAGAAATTTTCACTTAAAAAGAATGGTTTAAGTCTGCTTATTCTCGGGACAATGAGAAAAGGCGGAGCGGGTTGCTTCTGCCCGGAGAATGCTTTTTTAAAATCGTTGTTAAGTCATTTGTTGGTGGCAAATGAAGAAATAGTTATACTTGATATGCCGGCAGGAATTGAACATTTGGGCAGGGGGACAGCGGGCTCAGTGGATTGTATGCTTGTTGTAGTGGAACCTACATTGAAAAGTATCCAGACAGCAGAAAGGGCATATAAACTTGCAACTGACATAAAATTGGAAAAAATAGTTTTTGTAGGTAATAAGATAACTTCTGAAAAAGATTTGAAGTTTATTGAACAGAACTCGCAGATTGTCCGGAAATTGATCGGTTATGTCAGTTACAGTCAGGAGATTGTCCTTGCAGAGCAAAAGAAAACCCCTGTTTATGAAACAGCGAAACAATCCCTTAAAGAAATCTCCGCCCTAAAAGAAAAAATAGGGACAGCAACCATTTAATTATATCTGTATTTTCAGTTCTTTCACTCCGAATACTTTTTTAACGTAAAATCTGCAGTCAGAAACCTAAACTTGTAGAACTCCTCCCCGATTCGGGTCGTCAAACATACAAGTTTTTTCAGCCCTAGGCTGATTCGCCTCAGGCGAAAACGGTTTCTTCCTTTGATTTTCCTAAAAGTATTTGAGTCGTTCAAGAATCTGAAAATACAAATATATTAAAGTGCCAGTCGTAATGATTGCAATTTTGATTTTTGAATTTGAGCTGATTACTCTGACTTTCATACATTTTTAACAGAAATAAAAAGTAAAGGAAGGCTATCGCCGGGACCCAAAGGGTTTCATTATACTAATATGCCTGAGAGACTTCATATTGTTAATTTAAATCCTGAAAAGGACTCAATAATTTGTCATAAATGTAAAAGTGATAAATATTATCAGGTTAATACCTATATCTTTTGTTCAGTTTGTGATGAACTAATTTCTCCTGTAATAAATCCTGTTGTAAATGAGTTTGGGGAATATATTCCTTCTTCCGGTTCCCCTGATTCTTTTCAGCATATCTATGAATTATTAGACGTAAATACAATTAAAGATGATAATGGTAATTGTGTTTTTGACACATCAAATGATAATATAAATAATTATGGTCAATTATTTAAAGAACATCCTAACAACATATATACATTTATAAGTTATTTGTTTTTAAAAATATTTGCAAGCCGGGATTATTCAGATTTAATACCGATTCTATTAAAATATTGGAAAAAAGGTGAGTTTTCAGTATCAGAATTTTTTCTTATTTTTGAAGTTGAAATATCAGAAAGAAATACATTTTGTTGGGAAAAAATATATTTTGAGCAAATGAGGAATTTTTTACTTGGATTGATGGATATTGATTTAGAAGGTTTTAGAAAAGATTTTAGTAAGGAATATCTTTCGGGTGGAGTAAGTTTAAAAAGTCTTATTAAATTTCTGGGCGTTTCTATCTTACCGGATATAATAAATAAAAATAGTTTTATCATTTTTAAAGAAGACATTGATTTTGGATCTGGCTATGAAATAATTTATTTATTAGCTGAAGAATATTACAGAAATGAAAAATGGATGGATGCCTTTTACTTGTTTGAAAAATTGATGATAATTAATGATATTAACAAAGTTAATGATGAGCTTTTAATAAGTTACTTCAACGGAGATAGCAATTTCAAATCTTTATTTACAAACTATAACATAGCAGTAAAAAATATTAAAGATAGAGCTTATAATTCTTTTTTAAAAGCGATAAAGAATGGTTATGTTGATGAAATTTATGAATTTATAAACGCATTAAGTGAAGCGGATTATAAGCTAAAAGAACAAAAAAAGTTGACGTATCCCTATGAAGAATTGACAAGTATATTTGCTAATGTGGTAAACGGAAACTTTGTTGATGCATATGAAAAATGGATAGGTCTAAGTCAAAAAATAAAAATATCCGGTATTTCTGATAATCAAATAACGACTATATATTTAAAGAACTTAAAAAATAATAAAGGTGATTTGAATAGCTTTTTTTCAGAAAACCCAATTATGAAAGATGTGTTTTTAATATACAATTTTCATAAAAACATGAGAACTTTTTTAACTAAAAACCTAACGAATTATTATGGCGAAAAAGACTGGCGGGATAAAGGAATACCTGGCAAAGTTAAAGTTAATATTAAACGTTCCAGTATAAAATATGGAAACTCAAATTCTGATTCGGAACCTATAGATTACGATTTTGATGATTATTATGAAATAATAAGTCACAATTGGAAAACAATATTTAAAGAATATTTCCCACCCTCGGTTTTTCCTTATGAGTTTTTAGATTCGTTAAGAAAATATAGGAATATAGTATTCCATGCTTTCGATCTTTCTAACGATCAACGAAAAAAATTCATAAAATGTATTAATGTGTTTAATATCGTATATAATAGCTGGGATAACACGAGAAATAAGTAAGGTCTATCGCCAAATTTTTAAGTAAGGTATAAAAATACATGAAGGAAAATCAAAAAGATTTAATTAAGAGGTGGTTTGAGAAATCAAAAAACGAAACAAATTCATTTGACCAATTTATTTCACTTTGGATTTCATTTAATGCATTTTATGCAAGTGAACATTTGGAAAAAAGTGAGCGACAACAATTGGATATATTCCAAAATAAATATAAAGAGGGATTTGGTGAAATTGTAAACTCCAATTCTACTCCTTTTCAAAATTTTAAAAGTTATATTGGTACTAAATCTATGTATAGGAATTTCAATATTATGTCTTTTTTTTATCATTAGGGTCAAAGTCAGGGTCGAGGAAACCAAAAAACCGAATATTTTCTGGGTCAGCATCTTCAAAGATACGCTCCATAAGAGTATTGGG
>Ga0210049_1000923_pt1 | contig 26610 bp, 19 predicted proteins | sample CryGeyCG2014_300_2_FD_183964 | JGI IMG/M metagenome (GOLD analysis project Ga0210049, IMG submission 183964) | Groundwater microbial communities from aquifer - Crystal Geyser CG06_land_8/20/14_3.00 (SPAdes) (version 2) | ecosystem: Environmental > Aquatic > Deep subsurface > Groundwater | place... | reverse complement strand
TTGGCGGAGGGGGTGGGATTTGAACCCACGGATACTTGCATATCGCCGGTTTTCAAGACCGGTGCATTCGGCCACTCTGCCACCCCTCCATAATTACCAGTATAGAATATCATCTCTTTAGTAGATGGGTCAAATTGAATTTTACACTATCTTATCCCCCTCACCCTAACCCTCTCCCTCGAGGGGCGAGGGAATAAAAGACTACGGAGGGTAGACACAAGGTCTACCCCTACCAATAAAGACACAAGGTCTACCCCTACCAATGACTAATTGATTATTCACTATAAACCAATCTATTTTATAGAGATCAAATTCATAGACAGGCGAGCCTGCCCTCGTGAAAACGGGGGACGCCTGTCCTACTACATTTGCATAGATCATTGAGGGCGTATGCAATACGCCCCTACTGGCTTTTTTGCTATATACTAACTAATTTAATTGGAAAATAGGTAAATAGGGCAATTGGTAAATTAATTAATTATTTACTGGCGGGTTATCTGTTCAACCCCACCCAGATAAGGGCGAAGGACATCAGGTATAACTACACTTCCGTCTTTCTGCTGATAATTTTCCAATATAGCTACCAAAGTCCTTCCTACCGCTAAACCAGAACCATTTAAAGTATGGACCAAATTTACTTTCTCTTTTTCTTTAGAACGATATCTAATCATTGCCCTCCTGGCTTGAAAATCTTCACAATTACTACAAGAAGATATCTCTCTGTATCGGTCTTGAGCTGGTAACCATACTTCAATATCATAAGTCTTAGCAGCCGCAAAACCCATATCTCCAGTACAAAGAACCACCACCCGAAAAGGCAATTCCAATCTTTTTAAAACTTCTTCCGCATTTTGGGTTAAAGTTTCTAACTCATTATAAGAATCCTCGGGTCTGCAGATCTTTACCAGCTCTACTTTGTTGAACTGATGTTGTCTTATTAAACCTTGCACATCTTTACCATAAGAACCTGCTTCCCGTCGAAAACAGGCCGTGTAAGCAACATAATAAAGTGGTAAATCATCATCATTTAAAATTTCCTCTCGATGGAGATTAGTTAAAGGGACCTCAGCAGTGGGTACCAAATAAAGGCCATTAGTAGTCTTGAATAAATCATCTTCAAATTTGGGCAATTGCCCGGTACCAGTCATAGTTTCAGCATTCACCAAAAAAGGAGGAAATATCTCTTTATAGCCATGTTCATTGGTGTGAAGATCGAGCATAAAATTAATTAGGGCTCTTTCCAGTTTAGCACCCATCCCTTTTAAAACCGTAAATCGGGCAGTAGCTATCTTCACTCCTCTCTCAAAATCAAGTATATCTAGAGCTTCTCCAATATCCCCATGAGTCAAAGGAGTAAAATTGAATTTACGGGGTTCTCCCCATCTTCTTATTTCTACATTGTCCTTCTCGTTCTCTCCAATCGGCACACTTTCATGAGGAAGATTAGGAATTTCCAGTAAAACTTTAGTTATCCCTTCATCAATTTCTTTCACCTGAGTATCTAATTCTTTAATTTTGGTAGATACTTCTTTCATCGCTAAAATCTTCTCTTCCGCATCTTTCTTCTCTTTCTTTAATTTTCCGATTTCCTCGCTTACGGTATTCCTATTTTCTTTTAAGCTACCTGCTTTTAATAACAATTCTCTTCTCTTCTGATCAAGTAAGAGTATGGTATCTAAATCAATCTCTGACCCTCTCTTCTTTAATCCCTCTTTTACTTTTTCTGGATTGGAACGGATAAGTTTTAAATCTAACATGGTCTCCTCCCTCTTAAAATAAGTAATATGTAATGCGTAATAAGCGTATAGTGACAGGCGAGACGTCTGTCCTACGGCTTTATTTTATATAGATCATTGAGGGCGTATACAATACGCCCCTACTTTTTCTAATTTCTGGCTCCTGGCTTCTTTACTATATACTATTCACTGACTTAATTGGCAAATTGGATAATTGGACAATTGGTCAATTGATTTTCATCCCTTTATAACTCCCAATGGTTTCATGCGGGCTACTTTTTTAGATATACCGGTCTGATGCATTACTTCTACTACTTCACTTACATCTTTATAGGCATCAGACATCTCTTCAACCAAGGTTCCCCGGTTTTCTGCCTTTACAATTATCCCTCGTTCTCTTAATTCTTGTTGAATATCTCTTCCCCTTGCTTGTTTTTTCGCTGCCATTCTACTCATTACTCTTCCTGCTCCATGACAGGTTGACCCAAAGGTCTCTTCCATCGCCTTCTCGGTCCCTACCAGGCAATATGAACACCTTCCCATATCTCCAGGAATTAATACCGGTTGACCTATTTTTTGGTATCTTTCCGGTATATCCTGATGAAAGGGAGGAAAGGCACGAGTAGCCCCTTTTCGGTGCACACATAATTTTATTTTTTGGCCTCCCCAACTATGTTCCTCTATCTTGGCAATATTGTGAGCCACATCATAGATTAACTTCAACTCTAACTCTTCTGGAGTACTTCGAAAAACCTTGGCAAAAACTTCACGAGTCCAATGCATTATACATTGCCGATTGGCCCAGGCATAGTTTGCCGCACCAGCCATAGCGGCATAATAATTCTTGCCTTCTGGGGAATCTAAAGGAGCACAGGCCAACTGACGATCGGGAAGTTTTATTCCGTACTTCTGTACCGCCTTTTGCATAGTCACTAAATAATCGGTACAGACCTGATGCCCCAACCCTCGTGAACCACAATGAATCATAACGGTTATCTGACCCTCTTCTAATCCTAATTCCCGAGCAATTTCAGGGTCATAGATTTTATCCACTACTTGAATCTCTAAAAAATGATTTCCAGAACCCAGAGTGCCTAGTTGAGGTTTTCCTCTTTCCAGAGCATGCTGGCTAATTAAATCAGGGTTGGCTTCTTTCATACTCCCTTCTTCTTCAGTAAATAATACATCTTCCTCCCAGCCGTATCCACTCTTTACCGCCCATTTAGTACCTTCCCTTAATACCTTTCTCATCTCATTATAACTTATCCTTATCCTTCCTTTCGAACCTAACCCTGAGGGGATAGCCCTAAATAGCTCATCAACCAACAATTCAATCTTGGGTTTCACTTCTTTTAAGGTCAAATTAGTCCTTACTAATCGGATCCCACAATTGGAGACTACAAAATTATTGGCTACAAAATTATGGTGAGGATGTTCTACGGTAAAATCATATACATAATCATTAAAATCCACTTTCTGCTTACTGATTATTTCATCCCATAACATCCCGGAATGACCTAACCCTTCGGTATTTTTATTCATAAAATTTTTAAAAGAGAGAGCATTAAAACTTATCCTGGAAGAAGACTTTCTTTCTTCATAAATGGAACGTTCAATAAAACGAAGATTAGTATAAGATGAATCAATCTGTTTATAAATAGCTTTCGCCCCTATTCCCTCTTTTGTTTTTAATTCTTTAGCCTGAATCGCAATTCCATTCCTTTTTTCAATAATTAATTGTTTAACTTTTAAATAGTGTACGGTGGCATTAGCAATGAAACTCCGCTTTTTATTATATTCAAAACCAATCTTGCCATAAAGATTAATTAAATCCTGAGTCTGATCAGAAAGAATTAATCGAAGTCGATGAGATATATTCCCTTCTTTATTTATATATTCAATTCTCTGACTTATCTTTTGAGTAGTTACACCGAACTCGGCTAATAAATCAGAAATTTCTTCTAAATATTTTCTTCCGCTCTCTATAAAGCCCTCTTGTTTATTCATAGAAATCATTGGGCAATAAAAAGTATATTTATGGTTTAAAAGAGTTTTAGGGGTGGATAGTTCCGCTCCAAAAAATGCTGCTAAAAAAAGTCTTTTTTGCCAAAGTGGGGACTTAAAAATCCAAGAAGGAAGATAATAATTTTGGTTTATTTTATTCCCCAAAGGAGTTCCTAAACCAACCAAAAGGATAGCAAAACTGCTTGAAACAACCTTACAAAATGTTTCGGTACTAGAAAATTCAGATTTTCCATAAAGAGTATCTATTTTATGATCTCTTGTTCTGGAGTAGACCCGGGAACAATTATATCCGATATGGGTAATATCTCTTTTTATCTCTTCAAGGTCTTCTGCTTTTCCATAAAAACTAGTTACACCTTTACCTTTTTTATTGGCAAAATGAATATTTCCATCTCCGAATACATATCCCATAATCTTTAAGATGTAAGGCAATTGTGGAGAATTGTATCTTAAAGGCAGTAATCCTCTCTTCTTTAAATGTGATAGAATCTGATTTAATCCATTCCCATTATTTCCTTTCCCTAATTTTAAAAGTAATTCTTTTATCTTCTCTTCATTAAGTATAATCTCGCTGCTCGATTCTTCATAGGGAACCCCCTCGAAGGGATAAATAGCTAATTCATCTCCTACTTTCAGTTTATTTAAAGGAATCATCCCATCTTTAGTATAAAAAGGATGGTCTTCGGTGGCAGTAATCGTTTTACCAGTTTTAGTGGTTATTTTATAAACTTCATTATCGGGAAATTTTTTAAAAAAATTAATAATTTTACTATTGATTAAATCTTCTTTTTCAAAATCAAAACAGCTTATCTTTTCTTCTAACCATATTTTTTCAAATTCTTTAATTTTTAGAGTATAACCAAGAGGATGTAAAATTAAAGCATCTGAGGAAAGACAATTTATATCAAAACCAATTCCTCCAGGGGAGATAATTCCATTATCTAGAGTAGTAGCCGCTACCCCCCCCACACAAAAACCGTACCCCCAGTGAATATCTGGCATAGCTAATGAATGCCCCACAATTCCCGGGAGAAAAGCTACATTGGCCACCTGTTCTAGAGCCTGGTCCTGGCGTATTTTTTCTAATAAATTTGAAGAGGCATAAATCAGACCAGGAACTCTCATCCCAGAGTTATAACTTTTGGGAATTTCCCAGCGATAATCATCTATCTTATTTAAAGGTCCATCCCAAGATTCTTTCATATTAATCTCCTCCTTTTGTATGGATAATTACACAGATTTAAAATACGGATTACTCAGGTTGATATAATAAAATATAAGAAACGGTTGAATTCTTTTTTAATAAAGTCTTATTTTCGTAAGGATGTGTTGTATTAATATTTTTCATTAGCGGGTTCGATGAATCGAACCCCTACATTTGGCTCCTTTGCTTATCACTAATCACTCATTACTTATTACTTGTTATGGTTAGATATCAAAAATTACTTGAGCTCTCCAGAGTCCGCTTTCCTCATCTTTTTTGATTTCTAAACCATGATAAGTAACTGCTTTTACCTCTCTTTTTATTCTAATAGAAAGATGGTTGATTTTCGTTCCTCCAACTTCTGCTTTAATCTGAACATCAGATAATTCTTTTATTTTAAATTTATTAAGAATAACCAATTTAACTTCACTGATGTATAATAACTCATTAAGCCAGGCAATTAGTAAGTCTTCCAGACTTTTAGCTTCCAGTTTAATTTTAGCATAAAAATTTTCTTTAAGGTCTCTGTCTTCTCCAGCGATAATTTCAAACATCCCTTTAGCAGCATTGATGAAAACTTCTCTTTTAGTCTTTCCATAAGCAACTATTCCGATATCAGCAGTATGATCAATTATTTCAAATTCTTTCATAGATATTTATTACCTTTTTTCACCCCTACCCAAACCCTCCCCCCTCGAAGGGGGAGGGCGGGGGAGGGTCTTAACTTGTTGAACTTTTCATTTAAACAAAAAACTCTCGTCAGTTAGTAATATCTATACTACCAGGGACGAGAGCTTACTCACGTGGTGCCACCCTATTTTAATAGGAACATCCTATCCTTCATTGGCTATTTTTTAACACACTATAGTGCGTCTCTGGATACTCTATTTCACCAGAAAATTATTGAGGGGTGGAATTCGGTAAAGTCACCTACTGATTTTCACCAGCCATCAGTTCTCTGGGAATGACTGTTATCTACTATCCCCTTAAATATTTAATTATATATTCATTTTGTTGCCTTAATTATAGGTTTTAATATCCCTTTTTGTCAAGCTTTACTCGTATTGTGTATATCGTATCGCGTATTGCGTAGGGAAAATTAGACGTCAAGAGCCAGAGGTAGGGGTTCGATTCATCGAACCCGCTAGAAAAGTTGCTTAAAAAACATGGGTCGGATAAATCCGACCACTACTCCAAATACAAAAAACCGTAACAAAAAAATTTTTTTATTTTTATTTTCCTTGACATTCGACTGACCAGTCAGTTATAATGAAAACCGATTTAAAATATGGAGAGGAATGGAGAGAATAAAAAATAAATGATGAAAAAAGTGGCTAAATTCATTACTAAATACGCCCGATATATATTTATCGCAATAATTATCCTTACTATTTTTGCTGGTATGCAAATAAAAAACCTTAAAATCGAGGATGATATTACTAAATATATTTCTGAAGATGACCCAGATATAAAATTCTATAGTGAAGTAGTTGAAAAATTTGGTGGTTCTCAAGCAGATACCTCAATGATATCTATGGAGTACGAAGACCTTTTCACTTTAGAAAATCTGGAAAGAGTGAAGACTATAACCGAAAAGTTAGAGAAAGCTCCTTTTATAAAATCGGTAAATTCTTTTCTAAACATGCCTAAAATTATTGCCACAGACGTAGGGATCGAGGTAAAAGATTTGGTAGAAGTATTTCCAGAGAGTGATAAGGAAGCAAAAGAACTTAAAAGTTCTCTCTTAAGTGATAGTCTGGTAAGAGGAAAATTTATCTCCGAAGATGGAAATGTTGCTCTCGTAATGATCGAAACAAAAAAAGGGATAGAAGGAAAAGAACTTAAAAAGGAACTGGAGAATATAATAGAGCCTTTAAAAGGTCAAACTTTACAGGTATATTACTTTGGTATGCCTCTTATAACTGTTGATATCTCTGAAAGTTCTTGGGGCACGATGAGATTAGCTATTATTGCTGCTATGGTTATACTTTTAATTCTTTACTTCTGCTTCAGAAGTTTTTTGGGAGTATTTTTACCACTTCTGGTGGCACTACTTTCCTCTTTATGGGTCCTGGGATTTGTAGCCTCAAGCGGTAAAAGTGTTACGATGATGATTTCTGCCATGCCGGTATTAATGATATCCTTAGCCACCGCCTATGGTATACATTTTTTAAGTAGATATTACGAAGAAAGGCATAATCTTAATCCTTTGGAAGCAGTAAATACGACCATACAAAATATATTTATTCCTATTTTTATGAGCGCAATTACTACTATGGCTGGATTCTTATCGCTCACCGCTGCTATCGTGAGGCCTATGACTGAATTTGGATTTTTTTCCACTTTGGGAATATTTTTTGCCTTTGTGCTGGCAACTTTTTTGTTAGGGTCACTTTTTACTATTTTTCCGCCAGTAAAAATCCATCAAAAATTTTCCTATGAAGCCAATGATGTAATTACCAGACTTTTGCGATTAGTCAGCCAATCAATATTAAAAGAAAAGAAAGTAATTTTAATTTCTATATTAATAATAGGGATAATTTCTATTGCTTTTAGCACCAGAGTTAAAACTGAATCATCAATGGAATCAAGATTGGGTAAAGAAAGCAAGATAATAAAAACTATGAATTATTTCAATGAAAAATTTGGAGGAACAGATTACCTTTACGTCTATATCCAATCAAAAAATGTAAAAAATCCTTATGTATTAAGACAGATGAAAAAGATTGAAGATTATTCAAAACAACTTTCTGCTCTGGGTGAACCCTCGTCAATTACCGACTTTTTAATTCAGCTTAATAATGCTATGGAGAACAAGAATATAATTCCAGCTAACGAAGATAAAATTGATAATTTATGGTTTTTGGCCGGAGATAATGCCTATATTGCCAATATGATTGGCGAACAGAATGATGAAACTTTAATGCAGATTAGGACCAAAGATATGACCTCTACTGCCCTTAATCAAGCTATCAATCAAATGAGAGAATTTATAAAAAATATCCCCCAACAAGTTAGAAAAACAGAACTTTCCAAAATAAATGAAGAAGCAAAACCAGAATATTATGCTTACCTGGTCGAGGAAATTATATCTTCTTTAGAGGCAAAAAGTGTTAAACTAAATAATAAAGAGGAATTAAAAGAAGAACTTATAAAAATTGCCGGCACTCCTGGCTCTGAGTTTAAAAAGGATAGCGAGGAATTTAGCAATGAAATCTTAAATGTATCTTCATTAGAGATTGAAGATTTAGGCATAGAAAAGATAGATTTACTCCCTATACTTACCAGTTATACAAGAGATAATAAATCTCCAGATGATCTAATAAAAGACCTAACAGAAAAAATAAAATTATCTCCAGATGACGCCGTTTACCTTCTGGGGATCTTAGAAGACTCTAAAATAATTGTAGAAAATAGAGAAAAAGTAAGATTTGCCCAGCTTTCGACCGAGAAACTTACCGGACAAAACCTAAAAGATGAGGAAAAAGATATTTTATGGTACTTAATGGATGAAGCCATCTATTCCCCCGATAATAATGGAGATATTGAAGTCTCTTTCCAACTTACTGGAATTCCAGTAATTAGCGATAAAATAAATAACAGTTTATTCAAAGGGCAGGTAAAGAGCATGATCATAGCATTTATTGCAGTAGCGATCATGCTAATGATTCAATTTGGTTCTCTTATGGTGGGATTATTAGCTATGATATCTATTACTCTAACTATAATTACTGCCTTTGGGACAATGGGTCTTTTAAATATTGATTTAAATATAGGCAGTATAATGGTGGCCAGCATTGCTATAGGAGCAGGAATTGACTATACCATCCATTATATTTCTCGATATAAAAACGAACTGACTAGAAGATCAAAAATTGAGGCTATGAAAATCACCTTAACCGGGACTGGACGGGCAATTGTCTTTAATTCTATCTCCGTGGCTGCTGGAGTTTTTGTACTTGGTTTTTCAGAAATTAAAATGATGGCCGTGTTTGGTAAACTTATCGGGAGTGTAATGATTTTAAGTGTAATCTATACATTGACTCTACTCCCTATCTTATTAAATAATATAAAACTTAAAGAGGAGGAAAGAAGTGAAATTAAATTATAAGATTTTTATTTTAACCCTACTTATTTTATTGTTTTCTATCCATATTATTTCGGCTCAAACTTTAACTGTAGAGGAAATCATAGATAAAATGGATGAAAGGTCACCTGATTTTACCACCCAAAAAACTATTTCCGAAATGACCTTAATTGACCAGAAAGGGAAAGAGGAAGTAAGGGAGATGTTAATGTTCTCCCAAAAAGAAGAGGGAGATAAAACCAGTTCCCTGGTGAGATTTCTCTCCCCCAAATCAGTAAAAGGGGTAACTCTTTTGAATCTTAACAGTAGTGAGAAGATATATCTATATATGCCGGCTTATGATAAACCGAGAAGAATTGCCGGAAGCTCGAAGGGTGATGAATTTATGGGAACCGGTCTATCCTATGAAGATATGAGTATGGATTATGAAGATAAGGATAATGAAAAAAAATTACTGCAGGAAACAGAAAAAGAATATCGGATAGAAATTATACCCACCGGGGAAGACACTTCTTATAAGAAGATCATTCTCAGTGTGGATAAAGAAAAATTTTATGCTAAAAACGTAGAATTTTATGATACCAGTGAAACACTTACCAAAACCCTAGAAATAGTTAATATCAAGATTGATGATCAGGGGAAAATTACTCCGATGGAGATAGAATTTACTGATCTAATGGAAAATAAAAAGACCAAAATAGTGATAAAAGAAATAGAATATAATATAGAATTAGCCTCCGATTTTTTTAGTATCAGGACATTATCGAAGCCGACACTTTAGAATAGTATTTAGTAGGGGCGTATTGCTATACGCCCTGATAGCGTATAGCGTATAATTATGAAAGAAGGAATCAGAATTCAGGAGATAATTTGTAGGGGCAAACCTTGTGTCTGCATAACCCGGGGCGGATAAATCCGCCCCCTACATAAAAAAATACATCATATGAAAAAGGAGAAGAGAATATGAGTTCAAAAAGAAATATTTTTCTGGTAGTATTTATTCTGGTGCTATTTTCTGCTTTAGCTGCCTTTGCCAGTGAATTTTCTGGAAGTCTGACTTATTCTGGAGAGTATAATTTCGCCAGCCAAAATTTAAACAACACCTTAAATTTAGACCTTAATTATATTCATAGTTTTACTGATGAGGTTTTTGCGGAAGGAGATTTAGTGATTAAATATACTGATAAAAATTTCTATCTTAATCCTATTATGATTATACCTAAAGAACTTTATATAAGCACCTATGATCTTATCCCTAATCTTGATCTTAAAACAGGTTTGCTAATTATAAATTGGGGTGCCTCGGATATGTTCAGTCCCTTAGATAATTTTAATCCCCTACCTCCCAATATATCTCTTACAGATATATCCAGAAAGAATGGAATATTAGGAGTCGAGGCCACTTATTATTTTAATGATATTACCTATTTGCAGGTTATAGGTCTTCCTCATTTTAGCCCTTCCTTTCTACCGGAAGAATATGAAAAACAACTATATCTTTCTATGTTTTCTCCCCAATTCCAGGCCCAAGGAATAGAAATAAAGGATATTAATATTACTCATAATCTCCCTGAAAACCCAGTATGTGGGATAAAATTAGGAAGAAGTTTTACTTCTTTTGATGCTGCTATCAGCTATTATAATGGTTATTATTTTAGTGCCTATCCTGAAACTATTACCCCTGTTCCAGGGCCTTCTGGAGTATCTTTGGATTTAGGATTAGGATACCCTAAAAGAGAGATTTTTGGATTGGAATTTCAAGGAGATTTTCCCGGTATTGAAGGGGCTACTCTGAGAGGAGATTTAGCCTATATTATACCTGAACCCTGGGAAGTACAAGAGGAATATGCACTAAAAGATCCTTATTTTAAAGCAGCTATAGGTGTAGATTACACTACTTCTTCTAATCTTTATTTAAATGTTGGATATATATGGGGATTTGCCTCTGAAGAAGGAGATGAATGTTCTCCCTACCTTTTTCTAAACGCCAAACAGGAGTTAAAAGATAGTAAATTTACCCCTAATTACCTGGGAGGAATAAGCCTTAGCGATGGGAGTATGATAAATTATATTGGTGCCAGTTATAATTTTACCGATGACTTTTCTATAACTCTTTCTTATCTTTTTATTATGGGAGAAGAGGGGTCAAAGTTTGGACAGATGAAAAGTGCAGAAGGTCTATATCTGGTAGGAGAGTGGTCTTTCTAATGGACGAAAATATTAATAAAAAAGAAAAAATCTTAGAGGCTGCCCAAGAGATTTTTTTTAAAAAAAGTTTTTATGAAGCTACTATGGAGGATATTGCTCAGCTTTCAGGAGTAAAAAAACCTACTATTTATTATTATTATCCTTCCAAAATAGATTTAGCTTCTGAGCTTATTGAACAATATATTAAAAAACTCTTTGGAAAAGTAGAAGAAATAATTTACCAAACCACCGATATCAAACAACGGATTAAGACAATAGTAGATTTCTATATAAATCTTTTAGATGAAAATTCTAAGATTTTTATTACTATCCAAAGAATTGGTTATGATTTTATGCAAAAGGAAGAGAGCAAGAAAAAGATAAATGAACTCTTTGAAAAATTAAGAGTTAGACAAAAAGAAGCGGGCGATTTGTTCGGAGAGGTTATTTTATCCTCAGGTGCAAAAGTATCAGGAGATATATTTTTGTTTTCTCTTATTGCTGCTTTAGGAAGAGCTATAGTTGAAGAAGTATCTCGGGAGAGAAAACCTCGTAAAAGTGAACTTCTGGCCATTAGAGATATTTTTATCGCTTCTGTAAAATAACTTAGTCGATAGTAAATAGTCGTTAGCCGTTAGTTCAAAACTCAAAACTTTTTTCGTGGAACAGAGAACCATCAGACTGTTCTTCTCTAAAAACTTGTCTTACTGGAAAAAGTAAAATTCTTTGTTCTAAGATAAGGAGCCACTACTGGCCCAACAAACCCTTTTTTAGTCTGTCGGTTTTTAGAGATCATATCCACTGCCTTTAACATATCTATTACACTGGTATTAAATCTCATATTCTTAATGGCTTTTATCATCTTACCATCTTCTATTAAGAAAGTCCCATCTCTGGTCATTCCGGTCAACTGGACACTCATAGGATTAAGAACATTAACATAGTGAAAACGAGTGATATAGACACCTTTCTTGGTATTCCCGATTATATCCTGAATATTATCTTCTCCACCTTTCATCACCAGGTTAAAAGGCAGGGCTCCCATGGAAGCACTTTCTGGCGGTAAAGTGTTGGCAGTACATTTCAGGTTATACTTTAAAGCCGTAAGATGATCATACACCCCATCTACTATAACTCCGTCCTTGATGAGATAAATTTTTTCTCGAGGATATCCTACAAAATCAAAAGGTATAGGCAGGGTAAGTTCATCAAGAGGATCATCTAAAATAGTTATAATTTCTGGAAAAATCTTTTTCCTGCGGTTAGCAGAAAAAAAACTTTTTCCCTCCACAATCAATTTACCATTAAAAGCAGTATAAGCAGTATAATCTAAAATACTTGCTACTGCCTCTGGAGAAAGAATAACCGTATATATTCCTGGTTCAATCTCTACCTGATCTACGTTTTTAAAAGCAACGCTTAATAACTCATCGGTTATTTTCTTTATATTAAAATTACTAATATCACTGTCTATAAAGGAGGCATATGCTGTTGAATTATCTTTAGTAATTACACCATTGAAATCTACTTTAGTCCCTTGATCAAAAGCAAAGACTCCTTCTGAATTAATAATCACTATCGCTATGGTCTCTGTCTTAAAAGCTCCCGCTGCTTCATATCCCTCTCTATTTACTTCTTTGATTAAATTATTAATCAGGTGTGCCCGCTTTAGAGGAGTAAAATTAGCCGTCTCTTCAGAATATTTACTTTTTATTTTATATAACTGGGGCTTTACTAATTGATAATGATAATCTAATTTTGGACTAATCTTGGCCAGCTCAATAGCTTTTTCTATATTTTTAGATAAAACCTGCTCATCAATGCTGTTTATCTCTACTATACTAATCCTATCCTTATTTATCACCTTTAAAGTAAAATTCAAATCGGTTTCCGCCACATTTTGATGGATATATGATTGGGCAAATCTGGTAAGCTCACTATTACTTTCTATAACTATTATTTCAAAATCATTTTTTTTAAGATAAATTTTTATTCTTTTGACTAACTCTCTCCAAAAGTTTACATCTTTCATTGGGAAGCACCTACCTGTATCTTTCTAAATCTTGCCGGCGAAGTACCATGACCAACCTGCATTACTTGCTCCGGCTGTCCTTTACCACAATTGGTTATACCCCATATGTGCCAGTGCTCCTGTTTACTTACTCCATCACAGGAACGCCAAAACTCTGGAGTTATACCTTGATATATAGCATTCTTATAAATTTTACCCAGTCTACCCTTCTTTATCTCTCGGGCAAACTCAGTGCCAAATTGAAAATTTAATCTCTTATCGTCTATACTCCAACTTTTATTAGTATCTAAATATATACCTTGTTTTATATCCCCAATAAGTTCATCAAATTCAAAATTCCCTGGTAATAAATTAATATTAGTCATTCTCACCAGAGGTATTCTTTTCCAACCATCTGCTCGAGCTGCTCCATTACTCTTTAAACCAAGTTTAAAAGCATCTTCTCTGGACATTAAATAACCCGAAAATTCCCCCCGATTTACCAAATAAGTTTTTGAAGCAGGAACACCCTCATCATCGTAACCAAAACTGCCTAACCCTCCAGGAACAGTTGCATCCGCTACAATAGTCACCTCTGGGCTTCCATAGATAAAATTATTTAATTTATCTAGAGTTAAAAAACTTCCTCCCGCAAAGCTAATTTCCTTCCCCAATACCCTATCCAATTCCACAGGATGCCCACAAGATTCATGAACCTGAAGGGCAAGTTGAGACCCTCCTAATACAACATCCATTATCCCTTCTGGGGCAGGAGGGGCAAATAATAACTGATTAGCTTCTTCTGATATTCTTTCCGCATTTTCTAATAGTTTTATCTCTTCGATAAACTCATAACCAGAAGTGGCATAATCACCACCAAAGCTGGAAGGATAAGATCGAGTTTGAAAATCCTTTTCACCTATGGCATAGGCAGCAATTCCACCACCAGATGTAAAAATAGTTTGTTCGAGATGAGAACCCTCAGTAGATAAAAATGTTTTCTGGATCTTATAAAAATTTAGAAGACCCTCAGTCTTCTTTACTTTATCTCTTAACATAATTTTAGTAGCTTTTACTAAAAGGTCTATCTTCTCTGTGGGGTTAACTTTAAAAGAATCCTTAACTATAGGAGTAATATAGGTAGCAATATGCTTATCTTCGGGAGCAAGCTTGATTTCTTCCTTCTTAATAAGAGCGGAAGCTTGGGCAATAACCAAAGCCTTGGTTGCAGTTTTTAATAAAGATAGCTTATCTAAATTATTAGAAGCAGCAAATCCCCACGCACCATTAACTAACACTCGTATTCCTACTCCTTTATTATTTAAGACACGGTAAGAAGATAATATTCCATTTTCTACTTCAATATTCTCGCTTTCAGTTTCTACCAACCTGATATCAGCATAGTTTACTTTTAATTCCAAATAATCTAAAATCTCTTCTAATACTTTTTTCATAGTTTTATTAACCCTATTAACCCCATAATAATTAAATATACTTTTAAATTTTCCTCAAATCCTAGCAAAAAATAAATTTAAGTTAAAAATAATAAAAAGTAATTAAAAATTTATGGAATATTTTTTATTTAATTTCTAATCTCCTGAGACTGCAATAGCAACTCCGCCGATACCAATATGTAGGCTTAAAGCGGGAGAAGCTTCCGCAATCATTATTTCTGAGGAATTAAAGTGGGTCCGAATTTCATTACTGTACCACTCAGCAAGTTCAGGTGCTGTTACATGAGCAATTCCAAAGTATGGATTCTTAACCTTTTTAGCATATTTAATCGCCATATCTAAAGTCTTACGAATAACTCTATTTTGTCCAATCACTTTAGCCGCTTCAGTAATACAACCCTGAGAATCAATGGTAAGAACAGGTTTTAGATTAAGAAGTGTACCTACGAATCCCTTAGTTTTGTTCAAGCGACCACTGCGTATGATATATTTCAAAGTGGGAACTGCTATAAAAATTCTGGTATTTTTTATAGCTCGTCTTAACCGATCAATAATTTCCTCCAGTTCAAAACCATTTCTTATCCACTGAGCTGTTTTATAAACTAATAACCCTAAAGCAGTACAAGTTGTTTTACTATCAATAATATAAATTTTATTACTATACTCCATATCTTTACAACCCATCCGGGCACCTTGAATCGTTCCACTTAATTTTTCAGAGATATGTAAAGAGATTATAGATTTATATCTTAGTATAGCTTCATCATAAGCTTTTTTAAATAGAGCTGGAGAGGGCTGAGAAGTGGATAGTTTTTCCTTAGAAGTTTGTAAAAGATGATTAAAATCTTTTGGTTTAATTTCTACTTTATCCAAATAACTCTTTTTACCTACTTGGATAACTATAGGCACCATCTGAATATTATACTCTTTAATCATCTCGGGTGGTAAATCACAGGTTGAATCAGTAACTATTCCAATAGTATTAAGCTGATTATGCTTCTCCATCTCGTTACATTGATGGTACATATCCTCAACTTTGCTATGTATTAAAGTTCCATAGTCAGATAATATATCAAAAACCTCTTCCGGCTTATCAGTATGGATATGAATATGAACTTTATTTTTAGAGCCAGCCACAATTAATGAATTACCTAAAAAAGAAAGTTTTTGCCGAATATTCCCTCTATCTATATCGCCACCTTCAATCAAGCATTCCGCACAAAATTGAAAATTAATTTTATTATTTATATTATGGAGATTAAAATGCTTAATTTTATTAGTTGCAAAATTCATAACCTTGGCGGAGCGAATTTTCCCAAATTCAATAAAATCAACTATACCCTCTAATAAATTAACAAAGCCCTGTGCCCCTGCATCAACCACATTTGCTTTTTTCAATACGGCAAGTTTATCGGGTGTTTCTGCTAAAGATTCCTTTGCTTTAGATAATGATTTTTTAAAAAGGTCAGCAAAATCAGGAGTATGACTGGAATGTTTTTCCAGATGATTGGTCCAATCTTTCATTACGGTAATAATAGTGCCTTCTTGAGGATGCAAAATTGCCCTCCTGGCTTGTTCTGCCGCTTTGGTGGCAGCATTAGCAAAAGCTTCAGTAGAAAGGCGAACTTTACCCCTGGTGGCTTCTGCTAACCCTTGAAAAAATTGAGCTAATATGGCCCCTGAATTACCGCGTGCTCCTATTAACGCTGAATCAGCAATAGTATTACTAACTTCTGCAAAAGAAGATTCGTGGCATTTTTTCACTCCTTGTACTATACTGGCCATAGTCATAGCCATATTAGTACCAGTATCTCCATCTGCTACTGGAAAAACATTGATATCATTCAGATATTGCTCCATCTGATTTATACGTTGGGCAGAACTAATAATAAAGCGCTTAAACCTAATCCCATTTAAATATTTTATTTTGATTCTCATTTTTTAGTCCCTTCTTATTCTATCCTACCGCTCTACCGCCCAGCTATTTTCCTTTCTAGTGGTTATAACTTCTGATTTCATCTATGGCTTTCCGTTCTTTAGGGCGTATTCCCACTGATTCGGGATAGCCTAAAGTTATAATAAGTTCGACTCTTTTGGCTAAGGGAATATTAAGGAGCTTTTTTACTTCTTTCTCTTTGAACCATCCCAATATACATGTACCTAATCCTTCCTCTGCTGCTTGCAGGCAAAAATGTTCAGCAGCAATTCCAATATCGATAAGATTAAATGGTTTATCTTTGATAGCTTCGGCAATTTTTCTAACCAAACCTGATCTTTCCGAAATTAATAGAATTAGAACAGGTGCCTGTAGTGAAAAACGATTGAAAGAAATAATTCGATCAAATGTTTCGTTGGCTACTGCTTCTTTTAATTTTGGATCATCTACTACGATAAATTCCCAGGGCTGGGAATTACTAGCCGAAGGGGCAAGCCGTGCCGCCTCCAGACAGCGTTCAATTTTTTCTTTTTCCACCATTTTATTTAGATACTTTCGAACGCTTTGTCTTTTCTTTACTAAATCTAAAAAATTCATTTCATTTCTCCCAGGTACAGGGGACGGTTCTCTTTTACTTATTAATGATTTTTGATAAATATTATAGCATACTAATAAAATTTTAGGAACAGAGAACCGTCAGACTGTATTTTCTACTTCGACCAAGCAGTTATGAAAAGCTGCTTCATAACCTATATCACTGATATAATCTCCGGTAAGTTTATTTATATTAACTTTATGCACTCCATCCCACCAACCAAAGTAAATATGTACAATTCCCTTAGCCACTTTTTTCGTAAGTAGGGCCTTTAAAATAAAATTACCTCTTTGGTTATAGACTTTTACTTTATCTCCATTTTTAATCTTTCTTTTCTCGGCATCAGAGGGATTAATCCAGATAAAAGGCTCTTCTTGAAAAGCGGTGATATCTGAAAATTGAGAATTCATCTTCTTTAGGGCATGGCTACTCACTAAAGATAAAGGATATCTCTTATAAATATCTGGCGAAGTATATTTATTTTCTACTGCCTCACGATATATCGGGAGAGGATTTTCTCCCCATTTATCTTTCATTTTCTGGCAAAAAAATTCTATTTTTTGAGAAGAAGTATTAAATTTGAAATCATTAAACGCTATTTCTTGATAGTCGGGATGAAGGTAGGGTTTTTCTTTTAATTCATCGATATCGGTATCTAAATTAGAACTACTGATTATCTTTTCTATAGTACTCAAGTTATTTTCCGGTAAATAATCTAAATTAAAACCGAATTTTTTACCTAAAAGTCTATATATTTCACTTTCGTGTTTACATTCACCTGATGGTTCAATCACTTTTTGTTGTAGCTGAATATAAGAATGGCCATATCCGGTAATTAGATCATAATACTCAAACATTGAAGTTACTGGTAAAATAATATCGGCTATCCTTGCTGTATCAGTTAAAAAAAGATCAGCAACTACAATAAATTCTAATTTATTCATCGCCTTAGCCAGTAAATTAACATTTGGGTTACTGGTCATTGGATTTGCTTCTTCTATCCATATCGCTTTTAGGGCCTGTCTGCGTGCTAACCTGTCTGCGTGCGTACCTGTCGCACAGGCAGGCACGCACAGGTAGGGAGGTTCCGTTTGATGATCTAATTCGCTGGCCAGTTTAGCTGCTGCTATGGAATTACGAATCTTATCAGGTTTTTCCGGAAGAAAGGGCCAATTTAATTCAGGAGCCTGTCTATCACTAAAGTAAAAACCGCAACCTTTTTTTCCAAGGCTAGCCGTTAATGCGGGTAAAAGAGAGATGGCTCTTACGGTTTGTCCCCCATTAGTATATCTTTGAACACCCATCCCACAGATAAGGGCATATTCAGGATTTTCTTTTATATAATTTATCAGACTTTTAATTTTATTTATAGGGATCTCAGTTATAGCAGAAACTTTATCCAAAGGATATTCTCTGGTTAATACTTTGAATTCATCGAACCCAAAAGTATATTTATTTATAAAATCAGCATCTATTATATTGCTTTCTATGAGTTGGTTGGCCACCCCTAAGGCAAGACAGCCATCAGTCCCCACTCGAGGATTTAAATATAAATTGCTTTTCTTCCCGGATTCATTTTCTCTTATATCAATACTGATTAATTTTGCTCCCTGGTCTAAAGCCTTATTTAAATAATGCATCAGATGAATATTAGTATAGGCCGGATTTGTGCCCCATAATATTATCAATTTTGAGTTTTCTAAATCAGAAATCTTATTATGTTTTACTTTTCCATAAGTTAAATTGATCGCTTCTTGGGCCGCAGAATCACACAAACCTCCATAAGTAGAAGTAAAACCGCCAAACTGATACCAGAAGCTGTAAGCGCAATTTTTCATTACTCCCAAATTAGCAAATCTGACATAATACAAAACTGACTCTGGTCCATACCGTTCTCTTAAGCCTCGAAGCTTTTCATAAATTATATTTAAAGCTTGCTCCCAGCTAATTCTTTTAAATTCACTTTTGCCTCGCTCGCCAATTCTCTGCAATGGATATAACAGTCTTTCCGGGCCATAGACTAGATTTGGATAATTTTTCCCTTTACTACATATCCTGCCCTGACTTACCGGGCTATTGCGATTCCCTCTAACTTTTATTACCTTCCCTTTTTCTACCTCAACCTCTAACGAACAGGAACCAAAACAATCCTTAGGACACACTGAATTTATGGTTTTAGGCATTATATTTTATTATTCCTCTTTTAATCTCAAATATATTTTTTTTATTATACTCTATTTTACTATTTTATAAAATCTCCAGAATTGACTTTCGTTAAAAAACTTGGGCTTCTCTGCCTGTGTGCGCCTGCCTGTGCGTGTACCTGTCTGCCGTGCCGGCACAGGCAGGCGCACGCAGACAGGTTAGCACGCAGACAGGTAGTATCTTGCCCTTCGGGTTAATAAAATACTGAAGAAAAATGGAGGTGAAATATTTAACAAAATTTCCTTAAAATTCAAATATAAGGTACTGTCAAAAATAATATGAAAGAAAAGGAGAAAAAAATGAAAAAAGTATTAGTGGTTTTGTTAGTTATGGGGTTGATTTTTTGTTTTGCTTCAATGAGTATATCAGCAGAAAAAGCTGATTACACTGGAAAAATTGGTATTTCTCTTCCGACTGCTACTCACGGCTATATGGGTAGAGTCAACTGGTGGGTACAGAAAGCGGTTGCAGACTGGAAGGCAAAAAGTCCCAAACTCGAGTTTCTTGTTTTAACCGCTGATAATGTTACCAAACAAGCAGCCGATATTGAAGACTTAATGACTAAAGAAATCGATGCGATTGTTGTATTTCCATTCGATGCTTCAGTGACTTCTGTTATAGAGCAGGCTTATAAGAAAGGAATATACACGGTAGTTCTTGACCGGGGTACCACAAAACCTGTTTATGATGTTTATATTTCAAATGATGATGAAGGTTATACCCGTGAAGGAACTGAATGGATTGCAAAAGAACTGGGGTACAAGGGCAAAATGGTTATTATCGAAGGTATTCCATGCCCGATCAATACAACTAGAATTGACACAATCAAGGCAACTGCAGCCAAATATCCGGGAATTGAAATACTTGATTCACAGCCAGGCGAATGGAACCAGGAAAAAGCGATATCAAAATATTCCTCGGCGGCGGCGCATCAAAAGAAATGCTCCAGAAGATAATGGATGGCGACAAGCTGGTAAGAGCAAATGTCACTTACCCGCCGGACTGTATAGCAACAGCTATCGGGCTTGCTATTCTCGGTTATAACAAGCAAACCTTTGAAGGTTTCTATCAGAAAAAGCTTCCCTTAAGAATTATTCTTTCAGCAGAACTTATAACCGCTGAGAACGTAGCTGACTACTATAATCCGGATGAAGTAAACTGATTAGCATAAAACTTTATATCAATTGCTTATTATTTCTGTGATTAAACAAAAAAAGGGGCTGCTACATAGCAGCCCCTTTTTTCAGGTCAAAAAGATTTTATAAAATAACTTCTGTCCATTTTTCCGATGACTTGCTACTTTTTAGAATTGCCTCTACAAAAGCAATCCCGGTTATCCCTTCGTCCATACCGGGAAAATCCCATCCGCTTATTCCTCCGGAACAGGGAGGCTGGTTGTTTTTAACGCAGTTCATGGCTCTAAAAGCGGCAGAGTATATATTTGAAAACGCGCCGATTAGACCTTCTGGATGACCGGGAGGAAGTTTCGATGCTTTTCGGGCTTCTATGCACAAGGCTGGAATCCCTTTTTTAAATATGGTGCTTGTACCGTCAAGGTTCATCATTTCAAGAACTTCGGGGAATTCTTGGTCCCAGGCAAGGCCTGCCTTATCTCCGTATATCCTTATCCGCAGAGCGTTTCCTTCCCCGGTTGAAACCTGCGAGGCGTGAAGAAGACCGTTTGCCATGCCACTGAATTTTATCAGAACACTGCCGTTATCATCAAGCTGGTTTCCGGGGATGGCTGTGTTAAGGTCTGCACAGACTTTTTCAGGTTTTAAACCGGTTATGGTCTGGGCAAGATTCAGTGCATGAATTCCGATATCTATCATGGTACAGGACGGACCTGAAACAGCAGGATCAAGATGCCAAGTCCTGAATATTTCCGGATCATTTATAAGTGGAGAAAGCCATCCCTGAGTGTATCCAACCAAAATGCTGATTATCCTTCCAATACTGCCGGACCTGACCAGGTCTCTTGCCTGTTTAACCATTGGATAGCCGGTATAACCATGTGTCAGCGCAAATATCATTCCTGTTTTTTCCGCTATTTTTTTTATTTCAAGCGCTTCAGAAAGAGAAACTGCCATGGGTTTGTCCGAGACAACATGAAATCCTCCCTCAAGAAATGCTTTTGTCATGTTACTGTGTGAAGCATTTGGAGTTGCTATGATCACAAAATCAATTCTTGCCCTTTTAGGAAGACTGTTTTCTTTTTCTATCATCTCCATGTAATTACTGTATATTCTGCTTTTTTCAATTCCTAGTTCTGCTCCACGCTCTGCAGATCTTGCAGAATCGCTTGAAAAAACACCAGCTATAATTTCTGCTTCTCCGTTAAGAGTGGCAGAAGCTCTGTGAACTAACCCGATAAACGAGTTTTTGCCTGCCCCGATTATTCCTCCATACAGTTTTTTCATTGTATCCCTCCAATAGACAGGCGAGACGCCTGTCCTACTTTAGATCTAAAAGACTATTCCAGACCAAGAATTTTTTTGCTTACCAAGTTTTTGACTGTTTCTCTCATTGCAATCTGCATACGCAGCGGGGTCAGGCCGCATAATGCGTCAAAATCCACGACTGCTGCCCTGCTCATAAGAATAAAGAAAGAATCTTTTTTAATCAGTGAAAGTTTTTCCGCACTTAGAAATCCCTGGTTGTCTTTTGTCACACCTGCCATGACAAAAACAATAATTACAAATGTCATACCAAGCGCTATTATCCCGGCATAAGAAACCTGCCGTAAAATATTCACCAGGTTTTGGAATTTAAGAAAATCTGTCTTGCATTACAACAACCCGGTTACACATTCCGATAAGTTCTTCCATTTCCTTGGATGTCAATATTCCGAATTGCCTTTATATTTTATTGTTTTCTTATATAACTGAAGCATTTTCTAACAAATACTTTTCGGCATCTGGTGACCACAATCCATTATTCTTTTCAACTATTTTAGCCAATTGAGCAAATAAAGAGTCAGTCTCTCCTTTTTTCTTAAAATCAGAAATAGAGCTAAGTTCCATTTCAATATTAGTGTAGATTAATTTTTTGCCACCGGGTATTCGGGGTAAATTTAAAGTAGTATCCACTACACTATTTAACCCCCCGATATGGGTAATCATTGCCGAAGGATTGATAAGTTCTTTTTCCATCATTTGGAGTGATTCAATCATATCCTGAGTATTCCCTCCGCTAGTTCCGGTTAAGTGAGTTGAAGTATAGTGAACATTATAAAAATTAACCAAGGCGGAAAATTCTGAATCGGTGGGACCGGCAAAGAAGTTCAAACAGCCATCTTTGGCTAAAATTTTATCCCCCTGTTCTACAATGGCTTTTACTGCTGCAAAAACAAAGACATCATGGTACCCTTTACCTCCAGTCATGGAAATAAGGTAATCTTTCGGATTTTCTATATCTTGGGGATTAATATATTTTAATTCAACACCTCTCCTTTTAGCTTCTTCTATGGTATGGATTAAGGAGGCTCTTTTCAATCTTACCTCATCAAGATCAGTAACCACTAATAATTTAGGTCTTCTCTCCCTATGGATAGCATAATCTATCGCACCAAGACCCATCGGACCTGCCCCGGCTAAAATGGCCATGTTTCCTCCTGCGGCAATCCCCATATGGTGGGTATAGTTACCAGCAACAGTATGATAATTAGCCTGAAAAGCTCCTACAATACAAGACATCGGTTCTGCCAATGATCCATAATAAAAGGCTTTTCCATTATATTCCAGCAAACAATTCATTTCCATAACTTGATTAGGTATAATTATATAAGTAGCATCCCCACCTATATAGGGGAAGGAATAGCCTGGAGCGTCAAGACTCCCTTTATAATTTAGAGCAGGTTGAATAGCAAACTTCTTACCGGCAGTAAATTGGTGTTTCCACTTTTTACCCACCTCTACAATTTCTCCGCAAAATTCATGTCCTATTATTACCGGATTTTTCGCAATATTATGCGGTACTCTTTTATGGTCAGTTCCCTGGAGAACAGCCTTATAAGAGGACATACAAAGACTATCAGAGACAATATGGGCTAATATTTCATCATCCTTAAGGAGAGGGAGTTCAAACTCTTCTAATCTTAAATCATTCTTACCATATAGTCTTACTGCTTTTGTTTTCATTTTCCACCTCTTATTTATTTGCACCAAGGTATGGTTCTTCAAATTATAATATTACTTTAACATTATTTGCCCGCCAGTTACCGGAATAGCTTGTCCAGTTTCGTATTTTTGTTCTATTATATAAAAAATGGCCTTCATTACATCTTGACCAGTGCAACCTCTTTGCATAGGGACTTGCGATTCATAATATTTCTTGACCTCCTCTACGGTTTGAGCCTGAGGAACTTTTTTTGTTTTCAAGTATTGGACAAAGAGACCGGCTTTAGGATCAGACCAAAGCGGACCTTCAAAAAAATTACCTGGACAGATAGAATTCACTTTAATGTTGTCTTGAACAAGTTCTAAGGCAAAACTTTGAGTTAGTCCAATCCCTCCAAATTTACTTCCGGCATAAGCACTATTTTTATTCGATCCAGCTAAACCAGACTTAGAATTTATCTGAATAATGTCCGTATAATATTTCTTATTAGGTCTATTCTGAAAAGCCATAATTTTAGAGACATACTTTGTACATAAAAAATAACCGAAATAATTTACTTTGGTTACCAAATTAAATATTTCCCTATCCATTTCCTTAATACTTCCAGCCCTTAATACCCCCGCATTACTGATGAAGATATCTATTCCTCCAGCCATTTTAATTACCTTAGAAACCAGAAGAGAAACTGATTTTTCATCTGAGACATCTACTTTTATAGGTAAGGCAGTAGTTCTTCTATAATACGAATTAAGTTCTTTAGCTAAAGCGGAGGCACCTTTAAAATTTAGATCAGCTATAAAAACTAAGCTGCCAAATTCTGTCAATCCTCTGACGATACTTTCTCCAAAACCTTGAGCCCCACCGGTAACCACCGCTATTTTATTTTTTACTACTTTATTTCTATCCTTCTTCTCCTTACTAATAGCTTCGGGAATTTTCTGAAAAGACTGGATATTTTTTTGCCATAAGGATTTTTTCTCCCCTATTAAATTACCCTTCGCAGGGAAATCAAAACTTATTAAAATAGCTTTTAAATATTCAGGGTAATCTCTTCTAGTAATTATACATTCATCATAAGTATTTCCTAAGAAAAATAGACCAATATTCTTAAGAATAACTGCCGGGGGTTCTTTTTTATATTTGGTGATATATTCTTTAAATCTTTCTATCGTTTTAATAACTATTTTGTTCTCCTGGTCTTTATTTTGGATATCTTTTATATCCCCAATATCATCTAAGTATAAAGGCGAAAAATCTATTTTCTGAGTCATCAGCCGATTATAATTTTTTGGTTTAACTAAAAAATCAACTCTCTCTGGATTATCGGTAAAAAATATAATTTTACCTTTCTCTCCATCAAAAGTTAACCCTCGTAACAAAGGAGCGAGGATATTTATTATCGATTCATATTCCATATTTACCACCTTTTACTTATTAGAGTAAGATTATTAGTTAAAATCAGTTATCGTCTTAACTGATTATATAATTTTATAAACTAAAGGACAGCTTTTCTATTGTCTTTCCTGGATTATTCGCATCTATCTTTCTCCCCATCTCAGCATATATCTTTATCTTTTCTCTTAATGATTTCCCCTTAAGCAAAGGATTGCAATTATTAAATAGAGCATATTTTTCATTATGATTAGCTAATTTCTGGTGAGCTATTAAGGCCCAAGTTGTTTCTACCAAATTAGAGAATTCTGGTTTTAGAATTATCGGACAATGGAAAGATTGGCGAGAACTATTTATATCCACTCCGCTTATCTCCATTAAATCATATTTCCGGCAAATTCTTTGTAATCGCTGCAGTTGAGCGAAGGTATTCCTCGGTGGCATATAGGTAACTGATTTAAAACCCAGGCTCTTAATTTCTGGAATAAGTTGATCTAAAAAATCATCCTCAAATTTTTCTGCCTTCTTATCACCGGTAGGTGAACTAATTACATCTCCCAAATAAGCATAAGCGGGGATAGCATTAATATCGTTAGCAAACTTAACGACATCAAATACAGAAATACATTCCTGATCATTAGGTTGAATATAAATTTGGTCAAGAAAATTACTTTTTAAGACTCCTATAAGATCATAAATATAATGGATGTTCCCCTGGTTTAATAAAAATATGGTCAATTTTTCTGATAGATCTACTTTCAAATTATCTTGTAAAAAGGAAAGAAGACCTTCACCTTTTCCGGTCTTTTGTAAAATCTTTTTAGCCAGGGCATAAAGAAGATGTCGCTCGGTAATACTTCCTCCTTCCTTGGCTTGGGAAATAGCATAGACATCTGGATAAAAATCAATTTTTTCTATTCCCCAATTTTCTATTAAATGATTTAATTTCTCCACCATCTCCTTATTTCTTCCATTCCGCATTTGTTGAATCGGTTTAAGAAATTTTTCTACTTCCTTCCATCTCCTTTCCGGAATGCCGTGAATAGCTAGATATCCAATATTTTTTGAATCGGGGTTATTTAATTTCTTCTCTTCTACTTTAGTGCCAGAAAAATTTGCTCGTAATTCAAATCCTTGAGTAGAATTTATTCCTAACCTTTTACAAGCAGATACAAATTCAGGACAACCGGCAACAGAGTCATGATCCATAATTCCGGCAGTTTGAAGACCAGCTTGCCAAGCTAAATAAGCGGCCATAGACGGTGAATAAGGGCTAAAAGAATAAATGGTATGTATATGATTATTTACTTCCTTTGTTTTTAATACCTGGTAATTTTTCTCTTTAAAGAGAGAAGCAATTCTTTCTATTTCGGAAAGCCTAATAAGCGGACAAGGATCATTTAATTTGGAGATATTTAGTTCTTCCATCGTCTTAAAATTTTATCTCTTCCCTTATTATTAGTAATTTTTATTTTAAATTCCTAATTGGTTTCTTTTTATTAATTCAGAAATTTTTTGATTAGTGGTTACCTGATGTCCTGGAAGAGGATAGAGTCTTTCGTGAATGGCATCAATAATCCATTCTTTTTGGGGAAAAAATATCGATTCCATTTCTGCCGCTGGAGTTATCCAGTTACGAGAACCAATTACTACGACTGG
>Ga0210049_1000922_pt1 | contig 26622 bp, 29 predicted proteins | sample CryGeyCG2014_300_2_FD_183964 | JGI IMG/M metagenome (GOLD analysis project Ga0210049, IMG submission 183964) | Groundwater microbial communities from aquifer - Crystal Geyser CG06_land_8/20/14_3.00 (SPAdes) (version 2) | ecosystem: Environmental > Aquatic > Deep subsurface > Groundwater | place... | reverse complement strand
TTGGGTTGACTGGGAAAATTTCTCCTTTAAAAACTCCTCTCCTCTTGTTTTCGACAAAATTTTTGAAAATCACATGGCCTGCTTTGTTTATCTTTTTTGTTGCTCCGACAATGGCGACTGAACGAGGGTTGAAAAAGGCGTCTAGTTGCTTGAGGGAGGGTTCCATGCGTTTTTCACCTTTTGCTTCTAACAATTACTATGGGTTTATGTTTTACTGTCTCAAGCATTTCCCAACTCACTTCAGTTAACTCCACTTTGAATTTCTCAGCCATATCCCATACGGTCCTTCCGGCACCAAAACCTCTTGCACGATTTGCAACCTCAGCGATTTCTAAGGCTTTTTCAGCTGATATTTGGCATCCCGTCACGGCTATTGGCGTCGCCCGCCTTTTAAGCCTAAGCATTCGCCCAATAACATAAGAAATAAATCCCCCAAGAGAATGAATGCCCTTAATTGGTTTTGGACGTGGGGTGAAATGGAAACTTCTAAAGGAATAGGTTTTATCAGTGTCTACAATTATCACGAAAACTTTCTTCCGCAATGTTGACCATATTTGTTTGCGTATTTTTTGGGCTAGTTCATCTGCATTTTTTAAGGGTAAACTTACATAAGAATATGCTAAATTGCTTCCATCAATGCCGCCTTCAGAACCAAACATCAGTTCTTGCAAAAGACCAGCATACTGTAAAGCAACTTGTTTATGGCGGCTCCCAGTCTCAAAAGGATATTCACGGAGGCGTTGGAGTAGTCTTTCTTGGAAATGGCACAGTGGACCAAGGAAATAACCCCAGACTATGCGCATCCAATACTTAGCAATTAGCTTTGCGCTTAAACTCGGCCTAACACCGTTTTCGTCAACAATGTTATTTGACGCGGTTGAGATTGCCTTTTCTGATACTACAATAAAATCTCCGTCGGCTATTTTCCCTTTAATGCTCTCAATGATCTGTTCTAAGTAATTTTCTCCGGTTCTCCAGTATTTTGTAGTAATAGCTAGCACTTTATATCTAGACATTTGTATCGCGTTAATTTTTCAAAAGCTATAATGAACTCCTCACATGCTTCGGAATCGTTTCTTTATTTCTTCAACGTTGCATTCCGGCGGTTTAATCTTACCCTCAGGGCAATAACCCAACTCAACGCATGATGGTCCAGCGTTTTCAAACAGAGCAGGCGCAGTTTTCTTCGCTTGTTTAAGCATTTCTATTGCGACTTCTCTTATCTCCCATTGGGAACGGGTGCAACATCGCAAATTGAAAAAGTGACGTAGTTCACGGGCGTTCATGGTCACGATTATGTTTGTTTTGGCTGCGTTTGGAAGAATAAACCTTGCATCCTCCTTTTTGATTCCCAGCTTCAAAAGCTTCTGGTAAGTTTCTGAGATTTTCTCCAACGTTTCGTCAAAAATTTTCTGGGCTTCCGCGTTATTTGTTATGCTTGGCGGTGTTACATATTTTTCTAACGTGTCGTAGGTGACGTAGCGTTGGCTTTGTTGTGTAAAGGATGCGATGCGATGCCTAACAAGTTGATGCGTCATGGCTCTAGATACGCCTTCGATGCTAAAGGTGAAGGAAGCATGCTCAATCACCGAAACGTGTCCGTAACCGGTGACCCGTTTGATTATTCTTTTTGCAGTCACCATGTTCATTTTTTCAAGAGTTTCTGAGGGGCTTCCACTTTTTGTTGATGTTAAAGCAGCGGTTCCGCATAAAAGCTCCGCATCTGCCGTGTAACGTAGAAGCTTGACTTTCAATTTTAAACCTCACTTTTCACTTTAGAATGAAAGTAATAAATTTACTTTGTGTCTTTTTAATGCTAAACGTGGGCGTAGACACGGTCGCTTGTGTATCTTCCACTTTCCATTTCTTCTTCAATTTCCCGCAGTAACAATATGCGTTTAAATGTTGGTGGATGCGTCGCAAACCAAGTGTTTATTTTTGTCCATGTGGATTTGGCTTCTTTTTCCATGGCTAATTCTAATTCTCTTTCGTCAAGTACTCCATCTTTGTTTAAGTCATATTCTTCTTTTTTCTCCATTATTGTTTGAATCTCCTGTTTAGCCATTGCAGGATCTTCTATGTAGAAGGCTCTGGCTCCGGATGTTGGTTTAGGTGAAAGTGACAGGCCGTATGTGATTTTTGCTAGTGCACTTTCTAGGCTTCTTGGCGAGCCTGTTATGTACGCTGAGTATGCATCTGCGTAATGCTCTCGGAGTCTGCTAAGCCGCATTACGCATAGAAGTGAGATAATGTAGATTATGTAAGAGATTATTCCAACGGCGAAAAGTGCAGCTCTCATTTCGCTTTCTTCTCCCTTTCTTGATGAACCCGAAAATCTGGCTACTGTCCATGTTGACCTCGCAACTAGATAAGCAATTAATGGCAGTGCCGAAATAATGGTCATTATAATGTAATCTTTATGTTTTATGTGCCCCAGCTCGTGGCCGATTACACCTTTAACTTCGTCCTCGTTTAGGTTTTTTAGGAGTCCTTCATGAACTGCTAGTGTGGCGTCGCTGGCGGTTCTGCCGAAGACAAAGGCGTTGGGTGTGTTGTCTGGAACAGTGGCTAATCGCGGCATTAGTATTCCACTTTTATCTGCTAGTCCCTTTACGGTTGATTCAAGCCATGGGTTCTCTTCAGCGTTCAGATATTTTAGTCGTGTCGACATTCTGACAATGGCTGGTCCTATGAGGTACTGAAACAGTATGAAGAGGATGGAGAGAATAACAGCGTAAACCAAGCTCAGTTGAATAATGAACATTATTGCCGCTAAGAATGCCGCGAAAATGAAGGCTACTAAGAATATGGATGTTCCCATTGCAAGTCTTAACTGAGAGAGTCCTGCGATGATAATCCCAACATTGTTCATTTGATGGAAGTTGTTTGAATTAAAGTTTTCTCAAGGACTTTTCGGAGGGTAAACTTAATATTATGTGGATTTAACATAGGAAAAAAGTTCTCTAAAAATATTACAAAAACCCATAATCAAATTAGAGAAATGGCTGATTTTGACTTCACCTTTCTAGTACTTGATGCTGAGATATAACAAGACGCCTAGTGCCGCAAGTGCAAATAGGTCTGGCAACAGGACAAATGGTCCTAAACCAAACGCTCGGAAACCAAAAACCCAAATCACAAAGGGATTGGAAGCAAGAGCGTTCAGGAGGAAAACCGTTGAAAATATTATTAGTCCAATTGTGAACTCTGACCGTGTCTTTCTGTATATGCTAACATATATTAGCAATAGGAAGATTGAAAGCGTCACATTGACCGTGGAAACTACCGTTTGCGCTATGTAGAAAAACTCTATGTCTCCAGGAATTTCGTGTTGAGGTGGCAGGTGGCGTTCCCAAGGTCTCCACGGGAAAGGCTGAAACCAAAATGTAGATGTAGCCCAGAGTGCTGCCAGTATAGCTACCACTATTAGAGTTGTTAGTATCAGCCAAATTCTCACATTTTTATTCATACAATGCTTCATTTGCTTTACTCCTTTTTCTACTTTTTCCAGATTTTCTTCAGAATCTCCTCGAACAAAGCGTAATTCTCCTCCATCGCTGGAGACAAGAAATACGTGGTACCATACCTATCTCCGGCTGACGTGATTATTTTGTTTTTCTTAAGGACTTCAAGATGATGCCTTATTGTCCTGTAATCCATTCCAAGAAGGTTCGCCAACTGATTTGCATTTTGCGGAGTCTCCTTTAGAGTTTCAATTATTTTGGCACGAGTCGCGCCACCTCTCGTGCCTGCGATTAGCCACCCAAGCAAATACTTTAATGGACGCGCGCTAGTAGACATCCACACCGCTCCGCATAGATTAAGGAGTTTTCGTTAAATCTATCTGAATTAGGGTAATAAATATGTCCCTCAATTTTCCAGTGTCAGATCTAACGTGGATATGATTAAATTATGAAAAGAATCGGGTCTAATTCTGAAAAACTCCTTAATAATCCACAGACGTTTCAACCAAGATGACGACAATTTGGGGAAATAAGGAGGTGATTGAACTGGAAAGAAAAGTCAAACTCTTAATGCTTTCAACTGTGTTAATCTTAGCAATATTGTCTGGAGTAGCTGTAATGGTGTACGCCAACGGAGTAGCCAATGGCACAAACACTGAATCTGACATCATGCTCAATTATGGCGGCTGCCCTGGTGGTGGGCATGGATTTGGACGACGAGGATTTGGATGGGGAGGCGGATCTATAACTGTCAGTCAAGAGTATAAGGACAAAGTCATCAACATAGCGCAAAACGACTCAGACGTGCAATCGCTACTCGCTGATGGTTACAACATCACTGACGTAAGACCCATCATCAACACTATAGTTGAAGCGGACGGCACTGTAACTATGAAAGCAACGACCGCGGTTGTAATGCTAGAAAAAGATACAACAGGTAGAGCGTTTGTAACGGTGAATGTTGAAGAGGGAAAGGTGACGGAAATAGTGATCTTGACGAGAACAGTGATTGAAAAACCTTGAATGCAATGGACATAAAATCAATGTGTACACTAGATAACGAAAATTTCCTCCTTTTTTGTAATAAGTTTCAAAGTACATTGAGAAGGAGCGCACACACGCTTTTTCATTCTTTATTTCAGAATCGCTTTTGTTTGTAGATGGCTATTTTACACAATCAAATTAGGGTTAGAATTGGGTATAATTCTGAAAAATTCTCTAATAATCGGCCATATTTAAACAGACAAGACGATAGAAAGGAGGTGATAAAAATAAGAAGGATGAAATGCTGTCCAAAATGCGGTTCCACAAACATCAATTTTCTCGTCTTTTACCGTCCTTCAATTTGGAAATGCTTAGACTGTGGCTATGAAGATGCCTTTATAATCGAAGACAACAGGCTTGCAGAAAAAATACAAAAGCGCTACCAAAGCGACAAAGGAAGACGGATTTAAATTGGAATGCTCCGGCCGGGATCGGAGCACGATTTTATCAGTAAAAATATGTCTTGTATATGCTTGGCGAAAGTCAGAGACCTTACAGAGGTTTAATGCGCTATCTCGCTTTTGCATCTTGCAAAATAAATGATTGCCGGAATGAAATTTTTTGCACATTTGTTGACTAAAACAATTCCAATAAACACGTAAATATTCGTTTTGTCAAGTGCGGTATGATGAGGCTAGGCCATGAGTTCGAGCTATGAAAGAGGAAATAAAGCTGAGAAAATGGCTAGAGAATGGCTACAAAATGAATTCAACATCCCATTCTCCAAAAGGAATTTGCGAGTTGGTTGGAAGTCCGATGGAAAACCGGCAATGCATAATTTTGATCTTGTTTCAGAGGACGGTCAAATAGTTGCTGAGGTGAAATCACATCAACTAACAAAAAGTGGAAACATACCCTCAGGAAAAATATCAGATACCTATAGCGCTTGCCTAATGCTCGAAAAAGCAACTGCTCGAAAAAAATTTCTTGTCCCAACTGATTCCAAATTTCATGAAATCTTCACACACTATTCTAACGGCAAAATTTCCAAGAAAATTGAAATAGTACTCCTTGCGAACGAAATTGCACTTGAAAAACCAAACAACACACAAGCAACTCCCTCATCAACTAAAATGAACACGTCTGGAAAAGTGGATTTTGCTGCGTTTTAGTCTGATCTGACGTCTTGGCTATCAAGAAAAAAGCACATTGTAAATTGGACAGAGCACAGTGGAGAAATAGGTGAAAGTTTCGGCGCAGTATACACTGGTGGAAACTACGTAATCGCTTATCCTAGATCTGCCGGGATTCAAAGAATACCGAAAAGTGATTTCAAGATAATGTATGAAAATTGGGATGGATATGTAACTGGCTTAATCCAATGTTCATATTTTGTTAAAGGTTCGGGCTCGATAGCAAGAAGTCGATTTAGTAAATACGTTATAAGTATTATTCACCAATACTTGAGTGGCAAACGCAAAACTTGAAAGAGTTTGTCGCTAATCTCAAGCTACGCACTACAAGATAAGATTCATGCCATGGCATTTTTCTGCCATGCATCCGTTAGTTATGTTTTGAGAGCAAGAGTTAAAATGTCCTATGAAGATTCTATATTCTTGGAGAGGTTGTGAAAGGAAAATGACTCTCTTAACGGCGGAAGAGAAAGAATTGCTAACGAGGGCGGCTAGTTTGATGGATGAGTTACTAGAAACCCTTGAAGTTGTGCAAGATAAGAAGCTTGTTAAAGATTTAAAGATTGCATTGCGAGAAGTTGAGGAAGGTAAAACCAGACCGCTGGATGAGCTTATAAGAGAGTTAAACCTTGAAAACGAGATTTGAAATTCGATTTACACCTCGTTTCTTAAAGGAAATTGAAGCCTGTGATCGAGAGGTTCAAGTTCGGATAATTCGAGAAATCAACATTCTTAAAACCAATCCTTACGTAGGAAAGACATTACGCGGTGAATTTAAAGGAGTCTACTCTTTGAGAATTGGAGACTATCGAGTCCTTTACCAGATAAAGGGAAATGAGGTGGTTTTGTTGATTGTAGGCCATCGCAAGCGCGTCTATGGATAACTCTACTATAACCAACTGATATCCAGACACTCAAAGCTACTATTTTTACTAGTAAATTCGTGTTCCAATTAGGTTCAATCTCCAAGCTACTCTAATTAGGATTCTTTAGCCAAAATAACCTTAGAATAAGCTTAATTTTTAATGCTCCGGCCGGGATTCGAACCCGGGTCCACGGCTTTCTTCCTACTATGATTTGTGTCGAGAGGCCGTTATACTTGACCGGACTATACTACCGGAGCCTTAAGAAGTAAAATGCTATTCTAGGGTTTAAATTTTTGATGTGCAAGAATTAAATGGGGATGTTAGAAAAACGGGGAGTTTAGTTATTCTTCGCCTTCTTCACCGCCGCCAGGCGGTTTTCCCATTCCTTCTTTTGGTTTTGTGGCTGCTATTACGTCGTCTATGCGGAGTATCATTGATGCGGATTCTGCGGCTGATTTTACTGCTTGTTCCTTCACTACTAGTGGCTCCACCACTCCGTTTTCTTGCATGTTTTCAATTTTTCCTGTGAAAACATTTACTCCCATGTATTCTCCGTCTTTTTTCTCGTGTGCAGCCCTCAGTTCTACCAGTATGTCTATGGGTTCCAGTCCTGCGTTTTCAGCTAATGTTCTGGGTATTACCTCAATGGCGTCGGCGAAGGCTTCTATGGCGAGTTGTTCTCTTCCACCAACCTTTGTGGCATAACCTCGAAGTTCTTTAGCTACTTCAACTTCTACTGCGCCACCACCAGCGACTATTTTGTTGTTTTCTATTACGTCTGAGACAACAGATAAAGCGTCGTTCATGGCTCTTTCTGCTTCGTCAACCATCCTTTCAAGTCCAGCCCGTATAAGCACAGCCACCGATCGAGGGTCTTTGCATTTCTCGACAAAAATCATTTTGTCTTCGCCTATTTTGCGTTCCTCGACAATGCCCGCTTCTCCTAAGTCTTGGGGTCTTAAGTCATCTAAATTTGTGATCATTCTTCCGCCTGTTGCCCTTGCAAGCTTCTCCATATCTGACTGTTTTACTCTTCTGGCTGCCAATATTCCCTCTTTTGCTAGGAAGTGTTGTGCCATGTCGTCTATGCCTTTCTGGCAGAAAACGACGTTTGCTTCTGCGGCCTTTATTTTGTCCACCATTTCCTTCAGCATTTTGGTTTCTTGGTCTAGGAAAGCTTTCATTTGGTTTGGGTCGCGGATTCTTATTTCGGCGCTGATTTCTGTCTTTTCAATTTCAAGTGGGCAGTCTAGCAGCACTATTTTTGCGTTTTCTAATTTTTTAGGCATTCCAGGGTGAACGGCTTCTTTGTCTATTATTAGGCCTTGGATAAGCTGGGATTCGAGAAGGCTTTTTCCCGTTTTCTTTATTATTTGGATGTTGTCTATGTCTGCGAGTCTTCTGTCTCCGCGTTTTTCAGCTATCTGTTTCACGGCATCTATTGCGATTTCTGCCAAGTGTTCTTTTGCCGGGCCTACGGCTTTGCTTGCCATTGACGTTACGGCGACTTTCCTCATTGTTTCACGGTCTTCGATGTCCACTGGTATTGAGATTTTGTTTATGGTTTCCATTGCGTTTTGTGCCGCTTTTCGGTAACCGCTTACTAATATCGTTGGGTGAATATTTTGGTCTAGGAGTTCTTCTGCCCTTTTTAATAGTTCGCCTGCTAGGACTACGGCGGTTGTTGTTCCGTCGCCTACCATGTCGTCTTGTGTTTTTGCAATTTCCACCATCATTTTGGCTGCCGGATGATCCACTTCCATTTCGTTTAGGATTGCTGCGCCGTCGTTTGTTATTGTTATGTCTCCGAGGCTGTCGATGAGCATTTTGTCCATGCCGCGTGGACCCAGCGTGGTCTTTAACACCTCGCCGATTATGCGGGCTGCCATTATGTTGTTTCTTTGGGCTTCTCTTCCTCTGCTTCTGGTTGTGCCTTCTTTGAGAATTAGGACTGGCTGTCCCGAGGCTGTGGTTGTTAGGTAAGCCATACAAATCCTCCATTCAAAGTTAAAATGTTTTTTATTAATTGGAATAAGCAAAATGCCCCAAAAATATAAACCTTTACCTCTACTTATTCAAATCGCATATTCCACTGCGTAACAGTTTAAATTTTGGCTTGCAGTTTTTGACTATTGGTGGTTGTGCCTTGCAAGTTTCGGTGCGCTTCTTTACAAGTCTAAGGGAGTTAACTGGTAAAAGAGAGGAAACCCTAAAGTTTCGAGATGGCGAAACAGTAACGGTGGATAAAGTTCTTAAAAGGTTGGCTAAGCGTTATGGAAAAAGCTTCGTTGAATATGTTTACGACAGCAAGACAGGCGAGGTTAAGGGTTTCCTGCAGTTTCTCGTTAATGGGAGAAGTGCATCCACGCTTAACGGTTTAGATACAAAACTTGCGGACAGCGATGTTTTGGCTATAATACCGCCTGTTGGCGGCGGCTAATTTATGGGGAAATGTTTGATCTGCGGCAAAAAAGCCGAGACTATTTCGGACAATTTAGATGTTTGTTTAAAATGCATAAGAGGAAAACCTGAAAGAGCGCTCGAGATTGCAAGGCGGGTGCATGCGAAAAGTCGTGGTGTTTTTGGTTTACCTCCAGAACCGCCAAAAGATGTTGGAGGATTGCCTTGTGGAGTTTGTGCCAACGATTGTATAATTGGCGTGGGTAATTGTGGTTTTTGTGGGCTTGTCTGGAATGTTGGCGGGCGTCTGATTCGTTTCGGCGGAACAGCTGAAAAAGGTGTTTTGGAGTGGTATTATGATGGTTTGCCGACGAATTGTGTTAGTTGGTGGTTTTGTCCTGGCTGTACGGGGAGTGGCTACCCTAAATATGCGTATAAGCAAGGGGCGGAGTATGGCTATGCGAATTTGGCGGTTTTTTATGGAGCTTGCAGTTACGATTGTCTTTTCTGTCAGAATTGGCGTTACCGCAACCTATCAGCGAAACATAAGCCTGTTATGAGTGCTGAGGCTTTAGCAGACAAAGTGGATCAGCATGTTTCTTGCATATGCTATTTTGGCGGTGACCCTTCTCCACAAATGCCTCACAGTCTTGAAGTAAGCCGAATAGCCTATGAAAAAGCTAAGGCTGAAGAGCGAATCCTTCGTATTTGCTGGGAAACTAATGGCTACATGAATCCTAAATTGGCGGAGAAAGCTGCAGAATACGCTTTGGAAAGCGGGGGCAACATAAAGTTTGATTTGAAGACTTGGAGTGAAGAATTGAATATTACTTTATGTGGAGTTTCCAACAAGCCAACCCTGGCAAACTTCAAGATGATAGGAGAAAAATTCTATAAAAAGCGAAAGGAACTGCCAGTGCTTTCCGCTAGTACTTTGCTTGTTCCAGGCTACATAGACAATGAAGAAGTGGAAAACATAGCCAAATTCATGAGTGAAATAGATCAGAATATTCCATACACGCTCTTAGCCTTTTATCCATGTTATGTAATGAATGATTTACCAACAACAAGCAAAAAGCAAGCATTGGAATGCCAAAAAGCAGCAGAAAAACACCTAAAAAACACACGCATAGGAAACATGCACCTACTCTCATAGAAACCATGGTTAAACTAGTAGATTGAATCTGCATATAAGGGGGGTAAGTCAGCCTCCTCACACAGATTTATCTCATAATCATGCCTAATGTCTGTTAGAAACCTCTTTTGCAAAAAACCTAGGGGGGTCTATCTGTATTGGTTGATTTTTGCCCCAAAAAATAGAGGAGGGTAGCAATTTTAGGTTATGCTGCCCAGAAGGGTGTTTTCTTTCTCTTTAGGTTTGTGTATTCGTTTAGTGCCTCTTGCTCTTCGGTTGTTAACCTATCCATAAACGTTGTTAACAACACTTTTGCGTGTGGTTCTGGCACTTTCACGTATAAGGTGTCTTTTTCGAAGATATGTCTTCCAACTATCGGCTTATCCATGGATATTGCGACCTGCATTCCTTTTCCAGCTTCTGGCAAAGCTTTGCCTTTTTCTTGGATTTGCTGTATTTCGCCTATTTCCTCGCCATCCTCAGCCCTCACGAGAACGCTTTTCGGCTTTATATTTCCCGCCAATATTTCCACGCCCACTATTGCTGGCTTTGCCCTTCGGAAAACATAGCCTTCCAATATGCGGATTTTTGCAGGTTTAACCAGATTGTCAAATTCCTGCTCAAACTTTGCTTCCCGTTGAGTTTTAAGCCAAGACAAGTAATTATCTATTAAATGGTAAATTATTTTTTCCCTAAAAATCTGAACATCCTTAATTGAAGCGTCTTCTTCTGCGTCTGGCAAAATCTTAACGTTGAATGCTAAAACAACGCCATATAGGGGTTCATGTTCCTTTACCACCGAAGCTTCTGTAACATCCCGCTTTGAAATGTCTCCTACGTCCGCCAGCCGAATGGGCACGTCACTATGCTTTAGGTTTTCGGCAATAGCCTCCAAAGACCCCAGCGTATCAGCCTTCAAAACAATCCCCTCCGCATCTGTCACAATTCTAATCTTCTCAATCTCCTCAGAAACAAGCCTCACATACTTTTCAGGCTTTTCACCCTCAGAAACACCGTATAAAGGAGCTCCAGCCAAGGCGCCTTCCAAATCTGGCGCAACAATTTTCACTCCAGCCGCAGCGGACACAGAATTTACAGAAGAAAACTTATCCCTTGGATCTCTAATTTCGTCTAAAGGTTTGGGAACCAAAATTGCCCTTATCCGCGTTACAATAGGCTTTTCCTTCCCGCCCACAACTATCATATCGTCCTTCTGCAAGGTTCCATCATAAATTATGGTGTTAAGCGTCAACCCCAAACCCGGTTCTTCCTTAACCTCTAACACAGTGCCCTTCGCTGGTCCTTCAGTTGTCTGCAACCGCTTCTTCAAATGCTGCTGTGTTAAACCAATAAGAACCATTAGAAGGTCAGTTATGCCTTCGCCAGTTTTGGCGCTAGTAGGCACTATTGCCACAGTTTTTGTAAAGTCTTTTATGCGATCAAAACGATCCGTCTTAAACCCCAGTCGCGAAAAAACACCTATAATGTCGTAGAGTTTTGTATCCAAGTCCTGCCTAACATAAGGGTCCTGCGCCTGATAAGCTCTCAAAAATGGCGTGTCCGAATAGGATTTCCAGCCCGGTACGCGGTCTATCTTGTTTGCAGCCACGAGAAAAGGTGTTTTACGCGCTTTCAAAATCTCTATGCACTCGTAGGTTTGAGCCTCAAAACTCCGTAAAATATCAATCACGAGGATGGCTATGTCAGCGGCGCTGCCGCCCCTCTTACGAAGATTCGTAAAAGCCTCATGTCCAGGCGTGTCAATAACGAGTAAGCCTGGAATCTCTATTTCACTCTTAACCATAGAAAGCAAAGGACCAACCAACTGCTTAAGCGTGTCAACTGGGAAAAAACTCGCGCCGATGTGTTGCGTGATTCCTCCAGCTTCACGAGCTTGGACGCTTGTTTTGCGGATTTTGTCCAAAAGCAGAGTCTTGCCAGTATCTACATGGCCGAGCACGCAGACGATTGGTTGGCGAATAGGCATAGTGCATATCTCCTTCGATGGTATTGAACAACTAGTTATTCAATGACGCATTTCAAAATTAATAAACTATTACCCTAATAAACACTCAGCTATTTTATTCGCAACATATTTAAATGTGCGACAAAATTCTGTTAGAAATGGTGGAAAGATTTTGCCTTATTGTTTGAAATGTGGAGCAAAATTGAAGGAAGACGATAAATTCTGTTATGCTTGTGGGGCTCCAGTTGCTAAGGTGGTTAGGGAGGAGTTTGCTGTTTCCGCTGACAACCTTATTGAAAAGGTTAAGGAGTTGCTTCATGAAGGGAATGTGACTAGGATTATTGTTAAGGACGAGAAGGGAAGGGTTTTGCTCGAGATTCCTGCTACTGTGGGGGTTATTGGTGTGGTTTTGGCTCCTTGGCTTGCGGCTTTAGGTGTTATAGCTGCTTTGGTTACGAATTGTAAGATGGTTGTTGAAAGAAGAGAATAGGCTCTGTTGTGTGTGCGTGCAACGGGTGTAGGCCCCCCTATTTGGAGCCAAATAGGCTATTAATTGCAGAGATTTATCATCTTTATAAGGATAGGAGTTCCTCTCTGGGAATCTAAAAAATCTCGACAAATTCCAGAAGTACTTTCCCTTTTTCTTTCGAGGGAATATCTAATAAGATGAAATGACAACAAACACTCATTTAGGGATAAGATTGGTTGAAGAGAAAAAGACTGAGGTCAGTGAGGACTTGAAGGAAATAGTTAGCACGACAATTGACAGCATTAGAGAGGGATTGAAAGGTAGAGATTGTGGAGTTGTTGGCATGATTGAATTTGAAATTGCAGTCATAAAATCCAAGGAAGCAAAAGGAGGCTTCAAGTTTCTTATTGCAGATGCTTCTGGAAATTATTCAAAGGAAAGTGTCTCCAAAATCAAGTTTAATGTTATAGGTACTAGAACTCGAGACACTGGTTTGCTATGGTTGTGTGAACGTAGATGAGTGCTTGAGGACTCTAAGTCACTTATTAGATGGAAAAAGCTATAGCACAACTAAAAGAACTAATTAGACTTGACAACACATGAGTGAGAAATCTGAATATCCAGAGCACAAGTATCCGCATAAGGTACTTGAGGAACTGGTCTACTTCTTGTGTTCAAAGAAACCCTACTTGAAAGATTTTGCAAGGTTTAGAATGCGGTGTGAAGGATGGTTGAAAGGAGAGATCTTGCATTTTCTATCTACCCTATTAACGAAGACAATGATAGAAGATTTTGAACCAGAAAAATCCTATGATGATCTGGGCAGGTGTGACATCTTCTTCAAGGCAAACGGTCAAGACTATTGGATGGAGATTAAGACTTTTCCTACTAACTATTGTCGATATTTCAGTCGTCATAAATCCAAACCTATTACCATGTTCATTCATGATGCTAAAAAGGACTTAGAAAAATTGAAAGAAGTGGAGAATGTTAAAGGAAATCCAATATTCCTAATGCTTGCTTATCCGATACCTGACATAACTATGATCCTTCCAGATTCTTCAGCTATCAAGCGATGGTGGAGTCATGTAAATAAAATAAAAGAGAGTGGATTTCAAAAAACAGTAGAATCTTCAATTTGTCTTGAAGAAGGAGTGGAGTGCAAGATATACATTTTTATGCGTGGTTATCCTTCTCGGTGGTTTTTACCAGAGGAACCTAGAAAACCTCTGGAGAAATTGGGATTAAACAAAACGGAAATCAACCACAGCAAAGAAACCCTGACTTCCTTTAGAGACTCCTACACCCATATAACCACTTGAAGCAGTCATCATGATTGCATAGTGCTCAGGAGAATGTAACCACATATCTACAAACTCTCTTCCCAGATTGGGTGTCCATCCGCCATACATTGCAATTATCTCACCACAAGAGTATTCCGAATAACCAATTTGAGCAATTCTACTTTCAAAATCTCCATGTGTAAGGTTACCTGTCTCAGCTAAATGTTTACTCCACTCTAAGGCTATAGTTGTCAAAGCTTCATCTTTTAATAATGTGGGCAGACCACGATTTGCTCTCTCTACGTTGATAAGTTTGAATACGTCAGTCTCAACTTGTGTAGTATCGACAAAATTAGGCATAATCAACTGTGCAAAGAAATTGCTCCAGCTTAGAATGAAAACACCAAGGAGTATCAAACCGATAGCAATTGCTCCTATAGTCTTAGCACTTCGAAGTATCTTGCGTGGTGCTTCTTTTCTTGCCCGTACTTTCTGTCCCTTTTTCTCCTTTGAATCTGTTGACTTAGTCTTGACAAAAGACAATTCAGGCTCTTCTTCTTTCCCTATTGCTTTTTTCTTCTGATACCAAAATTCTGAGCCTCTAGGCAAGTTTGAGCATTGATGACTTTCTGGAAGCCTATGTTCAGCACAGAATAACTTACCACAATAGGTACATTCAAACGGAAACATGACTTCCTTCTGACATTGTTCGCATTTTGTCATGTTTGTACTCATATCAAATCAGGTGATCTACCATAAGTCAGTTTTGTTCCTTCTGTGCTTGTTGAAGTGCAGATGGGGATATAGAAAATGTTATATCCAAATTCCAGAGTCGGGCAGAAACCTTGTTATAAGATTCTTTTTGGTAAACTCTCATGGATCAAAAACTTTAAGGAACCTAAACTAATCACTTATTGGTTAAGGATGACGAAAGAGAGAATCCCCATTCCCAAGAAGACTCAACGAAGATTGCTTGTTGAGTGTGGACATAAATGTAGTGTCCATCTTTGCAATGAAAAGACTGCTTTGGAGTTCCATCATATTAATGGAAATCCAAGCGACAATAGAGAATCTAATCTCATTGTTCTTTGTGCTAATCATCATGCCATGGCAGAGAGTGGTGAAATAGATAGACAAGCATGTATTTCTTATAAGGAACGCCTGAAACAAACCAAACCAGATGAGACACTAAAAGAAAAGGTCGAAAGAGAAGGTATCAGTGTAACTCCTGAAGATTCAATCACAAGTGCAATTCTCTATCTTGGACAGAAATACATGATTTGGAGATATGGAAAGCCGAACGCATCAATAAAACGAGAAATTACAGCATTATTTATTCTGATGTGTCTTTGTTTTGCTCCATTTTTTTATATTGTGTGGTTTTTGAAAGCTCAAGTAACGATAACATGGATATACATATCAACAGCTTTTCTAATATTAGGTGCTGTTCTGCTAATTGGACTCGTAGTTGTTGTTAGACGCAGATGCCCCAATCCTAAATGTCATGGATATTTTGGAATCCACACAATTGACTCTAAAGAGGTAGATAAGAAGGTACTTGAAACAAGGCAAGAAACAAGAATTACTACGATTTATAGAAATACCTACCAATGTGTTTATTGTGGTTATACTTACACAAAGAACGAACCCGTAACTGAGGTTATTTCAAACAATTAGAACTATCTTCTATCAGTCTCTAAATCCCAGAATGAGCAAGGTAGTAGTAAGGAGATATCCCGAATGAAAAAGGAGATTGCGGGAGATATCTCCGCTTCTGTTTTTAGAATTTGAGGACGCTATTCGGTTTTTGCAATTATCAGAAATACTCCTAAGGCTAACAGAAAAATGCTTAAAAATCCAAAAAATCCTGTAAAATCACCTAACGCTGAAGTGCTTGTGAACGTGTAATACGTAGCCAAAGCGCCAATAATGGCGATTATTAAACCGAAGAATTTTTCAGCTAACGTTATTCCGAAACCGCCGCCTTCTTCACTCATATCCTAGCCCTTCACTTTTCAATATGCTTTACACCATAGAACATGAACAGTTATTTTAAATTTCCCCTGTTTTACTTTGTTTCTTCAAGCTTTGCTGGCAAGTACTCATCAACAATATACGTTAACCCATATCTGCTAAAAGCTTCCTGCTCCGCCTTCTTCCTAATCTTCATAAAAGTCTTAATCTCCCTCTGCCACAACGGGTCCTTATAGCGCGGGTCCCTCTGCAACTCGCCAAGCCTTTTCATGTCCACCTCATCCAACGGATCCGTCGGCAATTTATAATTGACAATGTCTGTTGCCCACACACCACTCCATTTCGCATCAGGAGTGTTCAACTCTCTTAGGTGAGCCGCATTTGCAGAACCAGAAATTATCACCATGGCTATGTGCATTCCCCAAGGGTCACCGTCCGTGAAAATGTAAACTGGAAGATTCAGCTCTCCATTCAATCTCCTAACAAAGTGCCTCGTAGCCCTAGGCGCTTGCCCAGCCGTCAAAACAAGTATGGCATTATACTTCTTATGCACATTCTCTTCTATAAAACGTGTGAATAGTCCGCCTTTCTCTATAGCTATGACCTTGTCTGCTGTCGTTTTCACGAATTCAGAGGAGGTCAAAGCTGGTCCAATCAAGACACCGTCGGGATGAGAAGTCAAATTCAATGTTTTTCCTTCATAACCTGGCACCGTATATTCTATGGTTAAGTCGCCGAAAACTGCTGAACGCTCTTCTGGAAAAATGTTGAAGTCTTCCCGTGAAAAACCCAAAACAGTTTCTAAATCCGTTACAATGTTGTTTGATTCCTGCTGGTCTTTAAATGTCATTTCGTACGCTTGGGCGGAATAGTAAACATCTCTTAAGGTTGATGTTTTCCGTTGCGAAGTGAGCTCATGAGAAAATTCCGCAGCCCAAGTAAGCTGTGTAAAAGGCTTCACATGGCGGATGTTGCGGGCGCTTCGACGAACCTTCCTATCGCCCAAAATGAACTGTCTAAGTTGCGGATCGTAGTTGATGTTTTCTATTGATCTGCTGGGCATGTCTACTGATGGGAAATATCCACTATCAAGCTGATCGTAAATTTTAACTCCAAGGTTTTCCAAACCTGATAAAACTTCCTTCTTTCTCTCAATAATGCTACTTTTATGTTTCTTCTGCTCCAAACTTTCTCACACTCCTCAAAAGTTTTTCTATATCTGGAAGCTTTTCCCTACCAGCCAGTTTAGTTGAAAACTGGGCTATTTTCGGCAAATATTTACTAAAAACTCCAAGGCGTTTTCGATCTCTGTCCACATGTTCCCTTCTTGTCAAGAAATGCTGGAGTTGACGGGCAACTTCCCGCAGCCCATTAGCTATTTCTCTTCTAACTTCGGGTCTGTCGGCGATGAATTCCTTTCCAACAGTTTTGTATGGAACTTTCGTGCTGCAAACATGCACTAGAATTGCAATCGGCATATCTGGCGTGATCTTGTACCTTCGCCAATTCATAGAGTCTATCACTTTTACTGAAACATCGCTTGCCTCGTCATAAAGCAATGGGATTCTGTTGGCAAAACGGTAAATCAAGAAGCTTCCTTGCTTGGGTATTTCTCCTCCATAGGCGATTCCCCCTTCAATGATAAAGGGGTGCCCTGCATAGGTTGCTGGTTTACGCTGATGAACAGCCACAAACTCGGGTTTTAGCTCCTTCACTATCCCAGCCTTTAACAGATCCTCACCCAATGGCGACAGACAACTTGCATCCGGTGGCAAGAACTCTCTAAACTTCTTAAGCATATGCATAAGCCTAACGATTTCCTCATGGGAAAGCTTCTTCGGATTTCTAGACGGACTTAAGTTGCTGAATTCCAAAAACTTATTTGCAGTAGTTTCTCCAACCCTGTGGAAATGATGCCTCAAAAACTCAAACATATTCTTATAAGGTGTTATTTGTATAAGCCGCTGAATAAGCTCCACATCCACACCATATGGGTGTGGTTTAGTCTCTTTTGGTGGCTCAGGCATTTCCTTCGTAATTCTGGTGAACTTATAGAATCTGCCTTTAGGGTCAACAAAAGTCAAGTTCGCATAAGGGTTCATCATAGCTGTCTGTTTAAAATATTCTAGAATTTTGGGCATGGCCCTAAAGTAGTCACCTTCCAAACAGAATTCAACTATTGTTCCCCGCCACTGCTCCTTGTTTATGAGAACTTTTCTGTCAAGTATGAGTGGACGATTTCTCTGTATGTCGATCATAAGCTTATACATGTAAATTTTCGCGATACCAGTGCTTGAAAAAATGCAGGCCGGCTGGTGTGTCGTAATTTGTCCATATAGAATTGCCATTTTCCCGCCTAAACCAAAGGTTCCTCTCTGCTGCTTTAACTTGTATTTTGAGCCAAAAAGCACCTGTCCAAAAGCTGATGGTATATGCCTTGGTGGGACTCCTATGCCGTTGTCTTCAACTCTTAACCTGTAAATTTGGGCTTCTTTGCTGGCTTCCCCCTCATATGAAAGCCTCACATAAATGTCTGGCGGTATTTTGAGGCTTTCGGCGGCATCTAACGAGTTTTCCACAAGCTCCCTTATAGCTGCAAAAATGGCTCTAGACGGACTTGTGAAGCCAGCTATGTCTCTGTTTCGGTAAAAGAAATCTGAAGCACTTATCTCTTCAAACGTTGTTTGAGCCACTTTAAGCTTCCACCAGCACCTCTTTAGCAGTCGTTCTTACGGTATGCTCTGCTCATTCTTTAATTTAACTACATTTTTAGGCGAAAATTATTCATTTTCTAAAAGGAAAGGGCAACAACTCCTCAAGAGTCTTTACTTTAACAGTGTCAAACAAGATTCTACCATTTTCCACTTTTGCCACAACAACTTTAACTTTGGGGTTTTCCGCAAAATCGTAAATGTATTGTAGGCATGCTCCGCATGGTCTAGGCTCGTTGCGGCTATCTGTATCCGCGATTAGGGCTATTTCTTCAATTTTTCGGTTACCATGCAAAACAGCGTGGTTAATTGCGTTTCTCTCAGCGCAAATCCCAAGTCCGGAAACCCAACTTTCAACATTACATCCCTCATAAATTTGTCCATTCTCTGCAAGCACTGCTGCGCCAACTTTAACACCCCAAAGCACGTAGGCATTATCCATGGCGTTCAAAGCAGCTTGCAACAACTTCTTTTCCCTTTCTTCAATCTTAACCATTAATTATCCCTTTACTGATTCATTTTTGCAGTGAGCGTACATAATAGTACTCTCCAATTTCTTTCTGAAACTTGTCTAGTTTTGAGTCTTCTTTGTTAACTCTCGGTCTTTTCGTAAGTGGGTCTCTTCGGAAAGTCACTGCCATCTCTTTCAGGAATATGTTCATTCCATCTCTTAGGCTCAATAGCGGGTTTGCCATGCCCCTTTTTCCGGGCTCTCCCGTAAAAACTAGTAGGTGGTCAGCTATAAAGTCCTGTGCAACTACGTCGTGTTCAACAACTAAGGCTGCTGTATTGTGGTTCTCAACAACTCTTCGGATGATCCGCGCCATATTCAATCGTTCTTCAACATCCAAGTAGGCGCTCGGTTCATCAAGCAGGTAAAGGTCAGCTTTACGAGACAGGCAGGCTGCGATGGCGACTTTTTGTAGTTCACCACCGCTGAGTTCATCCACATTCCTGTCCAAAAGCAAATTTACCCCTAAAGGCTGGAGAATTTCAGTCTTATACAAGCTTGAAGAGAAACTCTCTTTGGCAACGCTCATTAGTAGCTCTTGAACAGTTCCAGTGTATTCTGCCGAAATATACTGTGGCTTGTAGCTTACTTTCAATTCGCCGAACTTTTGCCCGTCATCAGCCTCTTCAATCCCGGCTAAAATCTTTATAAAAGTTGTTTTGCCTATGCCGTTTGGCCCTAGGATTCCGATGATTTCGCCTCTTCTTATTTCCCCTTTATGGGCAACAAGTTTAAACCCTTCATACGTTTTCTCTATTTGTCTCCATTTTAGCAGCATTTCGCCAGCACCAAAACTAACTGTGGGCGGCTTTTCATGGAATACGATTGCTTCTTTTCTAAATCGAACATTCTCGTCTGGAATGTAACCTTGTAGGTAGATGTTAATACCGGTTCTAACGCTGTGAACGTTGGAGACTATGCCATAAACGCCTGGTTCTCCGTAGAAAATGCAGATTTGGTCAGATAAGTAATCTATTATTGCTAAATCATGTTCGGCTACAATTATTGTTTTTTCATCGTTTTTCAGGCTTCTTATGGCTTTAGCTGCCTCAAGTCTCTGTTTTACGTCTAAGTAGCTTGATGGTTCGTCGAAAAGATATACATCAGCTTCACGGCATATTGTAGCCGCAACTGCCACCCGTTGTAGTTCACCTCCACTCAAAACTTCAAGGGAACGATTCCAAACTTGTTTAAGTTCAAGCTGTTCAGCAATTTTATCCAGCTTTTTCCTCTCATCTACCCTTTCCAGCACTTCTCCAACGTTTCCTGAAACAACCTTTGGAATCTTATCCACATACTGTGGCTTAAGCGAAATCCCAAGTTTTCCATAAGTCATCTTTTGGAAATAGTCTTGAAGTGTTGAGCCTCTGAAATGCCTGACTATCTCGTCCCAATCAGGCGGTTCCTCATAGTTTCCGAGGTTTAACTTGACTTCACCAGAAAGTATTTTGAGCGTAGTTGTTTTGCCTATTCCATTTTGTCCAAGCAAGCCTAAAACCGTTCCTGAAGAGGGTGTGGGAAGTCGATAAAGTTTGAAAGTGTTCTCTCCAAAACGGTGGCTACATTCTTTCTCTAACTCATCTGGAAGATTAACTATTGAAATGGCTTTGAATGGGCATTTCTTTACGCATATTCCACATCCCGTGCAAAGGGATTCCACAATTACTGGTTTGTCATTTTCAAACCGTATGGCTTCTATGCGGCTTCGCACTATTGGACAAAAACGATGGCACATTCTACTGCAACGTTTTGATTTGCATTTATCAGCATCTAACACGGCAACTCTTGTCATGATTAGTCCGATAATGAGTGGTCATAACTAGTAGGTTATAAATATGCGGTTTGAAAAAAGGCATAAATATTGTTCAAAATTTTAGGCATAGAAAAATCGAAAAATGCTCATATCTGCCTAAATTTTCACCACTCTTCCTCTTCCCATTCTTCTTCCTCTTCTTCCTCTTCCCCTTCCTCTTCCTCAGGCATCTTTTTTCACCTCCCATCCGTTCTAGTGCTTAATGAAAGCAACCAAACAATGGTTTAAACATTTTTATTCGTCAGTTGTCGAGAATGAAAATCAAGACGAATAGCCGTCAACGTCTTTTTAGAGACTTTACTTCACAATTTCAGCCGTTAAAGAAGCCACAGGCTCTTGCATTCCTGGCTTAATATAAGCCCAACATAAGTTTGGAGAATTATGTGCTGCGCCAATTCCTCCGTGAATGTCAACAGAGATTAACCCCATATGATTGTACGTGGCTAATATTCTCTTGTTAACAAGCTTTATTGCTAGTTCAACAGCTTCTTGTGCCGTTTTCCCATTCTCCATATAACTACAAACAGTCTTTGCCAAAACAAGCCTTATCGCTATTTCACCAATACCAGTTGCAGAGCACGCACCAGCCTGGTTATCCGCATATGTACCGCATCCGATCAATGGTGAGTCTCCAATCCTTCCGGGAAGTTTTAATGGAAAGCCTCCGGTAGAAGTTGCGGCTGCAACATTTCCATCTTCATCCAGGGCAACTGCGCCCACAGTTTCAAGCTTAAAGAGTTCAGGATAAGTTTTAACCAAGCCAGCCAGCCTAGGCAGTTCAAATTTTCCATCAAGCAAGACTTTTTTCTGCTGTTCGTAATACTTTAACCTAAGCTCCGTTATCGGATTTCTTCTTTCAAGATTAAAGATTCTAGCGAGTTTTTCTGCCCCTTCGCCGACCACAAAAACATGGTCTGTTTTTTCCATGATTATCCTTGCCAAACGGACAGGATTTTTGACGTCTTTTAATAGCCCGGTAGCGCCAGCTTGCAATGTTTTTCCATCCATAATCGATGCTTCCATTTCCACACCTTTTTCTATGTTCAAACTTGAGCCACAACCAGCATTAAACGCACCGTCATCCTCCATAACCATAACGGCTTCCATCACGCTGTCAACAGCGCTTCCTCCCTTTTTCAGAATTTCAAAACCCTTCTTCGCGGCTCTTTTAACTCCCTCTAAACCAGCTTGGCTACGTTCAGGATGCCAAGTTCCAGCACCACCATGAACAATGATTACTGGTTTTTGTGCATCTGTCAAATACGGCTTCCCCTCATTAAAGCGAATTAGTAAACTCGTGCAGCTTAAATTTAAGTTTAATGTTCTACAACCATCAAAATGAATAAATCTTTGTAATGAGATGTTAACTGTGGGATGATGTGAGGCGACGGCAAAGAGCCATAAGCTGTGAAAAAGCCACTAACCTGCACTGACCTCAAACTCACCTATGACGTTTTTAATCGAAGCTTCTTTTAGAAACATTAAATTTACCTACAGATTAATAATAATGTAGCATATTCATTGCAAAGGGTATGGACTATGCTCAGAAATTTTAACCTTTTAGCCACAACCTGGCGTGGGAACGAGGAAAATGCTTGCTCCGAGTTATGGTATCTACTTGGAGAAATTGGCGATTCAGCACCGACTGTTGATAAGACCGGCGTTGCCGGTTTAATTGCAGCAAAAACAGCTTTTAACCCGTTTGAAGTTATAGAGAAGTTTCGCAAAATTTTACATGAACGTTCCTACGAGTTTCGTTATACGCTTAGAATAATTCCTGTTGAAAAAGTTGTGCGCACTGATTTAGGCGAAATTCAACAGGCAGCCACGGAACTCAGCTCTAAAATAGGGGAAGACGAAACTTTCCGCGTTACCGTTGAAAAACGCTTTACTGAAACCCCTACACAAGACATTATCGAAGCTACTGCGGCAAATATTGAAAGGAAAGTTGACCTAAACAATCCTGACAAAATTCTCTTAATTGAAGTTGTTGGCGGGTTAACTGGTTTATCGGTGATAAAACCGAATGAAATTTTAGCCGTTATGAAGGAAAAAATGCTATAAACTAACGCTGGGTCGCTAGTAACGCCATTCGTTCAATGACAAGATTTGTTAAGGCTTCTTCTAAACCATCTTTTTTCATGACAGTTTTAAGCTCTAAATCTGAAATTCCAAAAGCTTTTTGAATGATTCTCTTCTTTTCTTCTGATAACTCGAGAACTGTGTCATCATGTTGCACGTTAACACTTGCTGAAATCATTGATAAAGCTGATTTTACGGTTTCAGAATTTTCTCCAATTATCAGCACCGCTATCTCTGATGTTTCCGACTTGATTCCAAGAAGTTCCATAGCCTTTCGAATTTGTCGTTGCGTAGAAGCGTAAAGCATTGTTTCCATCGCTAGACTTTTTGAAATGTTTCCCTTGTTCTTGAAAGCTGTTAACGCATTCAAAACTGCAAAGTACAAGTGCTGCCATGTAGCTACATATTTTGCGTCAAAAAATTGGGTTTCCACGTTTGACCCTTTTTTCTTGCGTATCTTTTTTAAAAATTCTTCTGTATCCTTAATTTGCACGTTTCTAAAGCCAGTTATTGCGGCATACTTCCCAAATTCTTCGATGTATTTTAGCAATTTCATTCCTCAAGAATTTCCTTCAAAAATCTTTCAACAAGCTCTGTGGATATTCCAGCCTTAACAAGCTTCGCAGTTTCTTCTTCTATGGATTTTCTCTTTTCCCTGCATCTTTTAACGATTTTTCGGACAGTTTCTTTTATCTCCCATGGAAAAACTATCCAGCAGCTTGTTTCCCTTTCGTAGTAATCTGGCTTGACGATGCTCCAAGGTTTATAATAGACTGTGGCTATTTTGACTTCCGTGGCGCCCTTTTCAATAATATGCTCTTTTACCAGCTTCAAACTTTTACCGGTATCAGCAACTTCATCTACAACAAGCACTTTTTTGCCGGCGACTTCCATTGAAACTTGCTGCGTTAAAACAGGTTCCTCTTTTGTTTCTGCAACTCCTAAATAAAATTCGGCTCTAACATTTGCAAGGTTAGAATTGCCCATTAAGTCTGATAACACTCTAGCTGGGGGCCATCCCCCTCTAGAAACACCTACAATTATGTCTGGTTTAAAACCGTTTTTCCGAATTTTTTCAGTTAGATTCAGAAGCATATCGTATATTTGGTTCCATGTCGGAACTTCAAACTCGAGCTCTGACTTCATCTTTGTTCTCCCTGCTTTAAGCAGAATAAGATTATAGATATGGCTATTAAAATTTTAAAAAGAGGAGATTTGTTAAATAAAAAAAGGGGTTTTGTTATTGAGTGGGTTTTGGTCTTCTTGCGTAAAATATTGCTGCGATACCAAAGAATATGAAGCCTATTCCGAAGAACGCGAAGGCAACAGCATTAATCACAGTCGCTGTCGCTACTGCGTTGGCGTGTACTAGTGTAGCTGTAGTATTTGCTTTTATAGCATCTAATTCAGCTTGTTTCTTGTCTAGTATAACGCTATCGTCTTCTGCCTTTATTGTCGTGTATTTTGTCCATGATTGGGTTAGCAAGCCTAAAGCGGTGTTGTAGTGTTGCAAAGCGCTAGAAAACTCGCCTCCAGTGTAAGACATAGTTCCTATTTTCGCCTCTCTTTCTGCTTGAATGTAGAGATTGTAAGATTCAGCGTAGTTGTCAACGTAATCGTCTACCATATCCTCGAAATCCGCATAGTTCTTAGAAGCATTCGCTGAACTGTATTGATCCTGCGATATTACTGCAAAACCAGTGCCATACCCAGTTGTTGGCCAAGTCCATGTCTTCTTTTCGGTAATGGTTCCTCCTGCATGCATATAGGTAATTTCGTACTCTACGTAAACCTTGTAACTGTGCATAAACAGATTCGAAGCTACGGATGTTTGTTCTGTTACATTGCTAAAAGTGAATAAGTAAGTGTCACCATATTTTATATTGACATTTACAGTGGTGTTGTAGAATTTGTTCCAATCGAACCAAACAGCTATTCTGTAGACCCTTGCATTCATAGGGTCGGTGCCGTTAGTTGCATCATTTAAAACCTTAACGTTCAGCGTCCATGTTGACCCGGCAATGTACGCAATTGGGACATTCGCTCGGAAGTATGGATCATTTATTTTGTCTGTCCAAGCAGGTTTGATCCACACAGGAGCGCCGTCTATTTTGGCTTGTACTTGGCTAAAATTTGATGTCGAAACTAAAACGACTAATACAACAAGTGAAATTGCAAGTGCTTTTTTCATACTCCTTCCTTCTATGAAGGTCTTAATTGTTCACCTGAGGAATATATAATTTTTGGCTTTTCATGTATGGTGCAGGCAATTAGGTCAATTCCATGCCACAATTAGAACGCTACTCTACATTGCCTTGAAACGACTAAAAAGTTTATTTTGCCGCGTGAAGTATTCTGTTCGCATAACCCGAGAGGGAATAATGTGTTAGAGGAAGTTGTTGAATGTGTACCGAATTTCAGTACATCCGACCCAAAAGTCGTCAATTTCATCTTAAATGAAATAGAGCGAGTTGAAGGTTCATACGTTCTTGACTCCACTTACGATGACTACTACAATCGCCTAGTAGTTTCATTCGTGGGAAACAAAGTCACGGTTGTAAAGGCTGCACTAAACTCAGCGATTTGCGCCATTAAACTCATAGACATGAATAAACACAGAGGCCAGCATCCACGTTTCGGGGCCGTTGATGTCGTACCTTTTATTCTTATTAAAAATGTTACCATTAATGATTGTGTAAAACTGGCAAGGAAATTTGGGGAAACCTTGGCTGAAAAATGCGGTGTGCCAGTTTATCTTTACGGTGAAGCGGCAACAAAGCCTGAACGTAGGGATTTGGATTGGATACGTGAGGGCGAGTATGAACGGTTGGCTGAGATGATTGTTAAGCCTGAACGTAAACCGGATTTCGGTCCAGCCAACCCACATCCAACGGCGGGTGCAACTGTGACTGGTGCAAGGGAGATTATGGTTGGCTTCAACGTTAATTTGGGCACTGCTGATTTGAAGGTTGCTAAAAAGATTGCGAAGGCTTTACACGCACAAAAGGGTGGCTTTTCAAATGTCAAGGCTATGGCAGCGTTTATTCCTGAGAAAAACGTTACGCAGATAGGCATGAGTATAAGTGATTTTGAGAAGACGCCGCTTTACCGTGTTTTTGAAGTGCTTAAGGTGGAATGTGCTCGCTATAATGTGCCGATAATAGGTTCAGAATTTTGTGGTATGGCTCCTTTAAAAGCTCTTATTGACATAGCAGCATATTATCTAAAAATTGACAATTTAACTGAAGACCGGGTGTTAGAAATAGCTGTGCAAAATGCCATAGAAAAAGGCGATGCTTTTGAGTAAAGCTGTTAAAGCAAGAGCGAGAGAAAAGACAGACTTGCTCATTGTAAACGCTGAAGAGCTTATTACACTTGTTGGTGGTAGCCAGAAGCCACTTATAGGGAAGCAGATGCAGGAGCTTGGAATAATACACAACGGAGGTTTAGCGGTTAAGGATGGCAGAATAGTTGCTGTCGGGAAGACTTCTGACGTTACAAAAGTTTTCAAAGCTGAAAACGTGATAAGGGCAAACGGAAAAATTGTTTTGCCAGGTTTTGTCGATCCGCATACGCATCTTGTTTTTGCTGGTTCGCGGGAGGATGAGTTTCAGATGCGGGTTGAAGGTGCTTATTACATGGTGATTCTTAGCTCTGGCGGCGGCATATTAAAGACTGTTAAGGAAACAAGAAAGGCAAGTGCTGAAAAACTTGTGGATTTTGGTCTTAAAACGCTTGATGTCATGTTGGAGCACGGAACAACCACAGCAG
>Ga0210049_1000921_pt1 | contig 26625 bp, 27 predicted proteins | sample CryGeyCG2014_300_2_FD_183964 | JGI IMG/M metagenome (GOLD analysis project Ga0210049, IMG submission 183964) | Groundwater microbial communities from aquifer - Crystal Geyser CG06_land_8/20/14_3.00 (SPAdes) (version 2) | ecosystem: Environmental > Aquatic > Deep subsurface > Groundwater | place... | reverse complement strand
TGGACTTTACAGACTTTATGGACTTTACAGACTTTATGGACTTTACAGACTTTATGGACTTTACAGACTTTATGGACTTTACAGACTTTATGGACTTTACAGACTTTATGGACTTTACAGACTTTATACTATCCCCATCCTATCGTTGATTTGCCAATAACACAAATAGGGTCTGTTATGGTATTTGCCGATAGGCATAAAAGTATTGACTTTATAGGTTTGATTTGCAATAATCAGCGAGAATAGAATTACTTTGATAACTGAAAGGAATAGTGAAAGATGGACCCGATTATCGATATGACGAAAGTTGATGAAGCGCAACGCGAACGCAAACAAAAGAAGGATAGTGACTTCCCGCACGGTAAGGTGGTGATCCATTCTGACCATCCTTGGTATGCCAAACAGAGGATGTAATTTCATGACTATAATGAGGATATAGCATACCTCAAAGGTTGTTGTATTGCAGGGAGGGTGTGTGACCACGAAATGACGCATAAGGATTACATGAACTCACTGCGTGATGGCGTTGTCTGGGAATTCAGACTTTCTCCGGTGACAATTTTTACTCTCCAAGGTCATCGGAAACGCTGCATCCACGAGTTCATTATCCCCCCAACACCAAGCGCCGCGTTTCTCATCCACGGCAAAAAGAGCCAAGAACTTGTCGCATGCTATCGTAGCGAGTTTGGGATCCTTGCGTGTTCCCATGCGCTGTGGGGTGAGGACAGCGGAGAAACGTTTGTTGTGCGGATACTTGGTGATGTCGGATACGAGAAAACTCTCGCTATCCTCATCTACCGCATCGCGATGGATTACCCGTATATCACCGGTGCAGGGACACTGTTTACCCCTGTTCCCGTGTGGATCCCGCTGGTCGGTATGCCGTGGAATACACTTCTTGCAAAGGTGCAAAAGCACCTCGAACCTTTGCGTCCCGCTTTTGGTAGAGACACATTTCTACCAACGGAAGATGAGTTCGATTATTTTCGAGTGAACGAACTCTCGATGCCGGGCTGGAGCGAGACCGATGAGTAGTTAACAGTGTCCACAATGTATTAGACTATGATGCCCCTGTCGAATGACAGGGGCATCACTTCGTTTATATACCCTTTTTCAGGTTTATAGTATTATGGTGTATACCATAATACTATAAACCATATACGTATTATATTTGCAAATTTGACAAGTTGAAAGGTCTTGCAACTTATGTTCGCCTTCGAATGCAGAGACTCTTATTCTTTTCCGAGTTCATAGACCACAAATCGACTAACAACGATCTTTTCCCCTGTTTTTGCAATGAGTGTCTCTAAAAGATCGCCGACTGTTTGGCTGGGATCTTTTACGTATTCTTGCTTGAGCAAGTCATCGACGTTTTCTGGCTTCATCGCTGCAACTTGGAGTGCACAATCGTGCGTAAATGTTTTGAAATCATCACCGCGCGCGACAAAATCGGTTTCGCAGTTAACCTCGACTAAAACACCGATGCGCCCGTTATGACTATATGCTTCTACCATACCTTGTCCTGCAGTGCGTTCTGCTCGTTTTGCTGCTTTGGCTGCACCGGACTTTTTTAAAACAGCGCGGGTTTTGGCAAGGTCACCAGCACTCTCATCGAGCGCTTTTTTTATCTCCATAATACCAGCGCCTGTTTCGTCTCGTAGTTGTTTAATTAAATCAAGTGTCATTGTATTTTCCCTTCCCCGACTTTATGACTTTACGGACTTTATAGACTTTACGACTTTACGGACTTTTCGACTCCTTTTTCCTCTTTTTTCGGTGCACTTTTTGCACCCTCTGCGATCGCCTCTGCAAGCAGTGTTACGACAAGAGAAACCGCCGCAGGCGCATCGTCGTTTATCATAACCGGGTATGCAACATCCTCTGGATTGCTGTTTGTATCAAGCACGCCGACTACGGGGATGTCTAATCTTTTTGCTTCCGTAACTGCCGTGTTCTCTTTATTTGTATCAACAATAACCAAAATGTCAGGGAGTTTTTGGAGGTTTTTCATCCCATCAAGCGTTTTATGCAATCGCTCAATTTTTGTGGTGATGGTCGCCTGATACCGTTTTGGTTTTAATGCAAATTCTGGCGACGCTGCTTCTGTCTCAAAATCTTCGAGGCGCTTGAGGTTTTCTTTTATGGTCGCAAAGTTAGTAAGTGTCCCTCCTAACCACTTTGTAGAAAGATAGGCGATACCGTGCTCCTTGCCAACTTTTTCTATAACATCTTTTGCTTGGCGTTTTGTGCCAACAAGCAAGATCGTCTTCCCTTCTTTGGATTGTTGCTTAAGATATGCGATCGCTGTGATAAGATCTGCATGCGTTTTTTCTAGATCGATGATATGCACTTTGTTGATGGTCGAATAGATACGTGCGCGTGCTTTGGGGTGCGACCGCTCACGCACATGTCCATAATGTGCACCTGTAGCAAACAGTTCTTCGACAGTTGGTAATGCAGTCGACATTAGTGTGTCTCCTCTGTTTTTGATGTTACTTTGCTTTTTTCTAATTCTTTTGATTCTTTTTCTGCAGTTTTGCGTTTTTCGTTTTTAACTTTTAGTTTGTCTTCGTGCTGCTTGCCTGCGGCAACATGCGCATTATACCGCTCTAACCGACCTGTTGCATCGATAAGTTTTTGTGTCCCCGTGTAAAACGGATGGCACGCACCACAAATCTCGATGGAGATTACGGGCTTGGTTGATTGCACGCTATAGACCGCACCACAACTACAGGTGATAACGGTATCCTGATACGTGACCTCTTCGATTTTTTGTTTTGTTTTTTCTGACATGGTAATTATCTTCTTTTGTAAACACTGACCATAGGTCCGTCGGCGAACCCATAAACATTGATCAGGTATAGACAATATGGTAACATAGAGTAACGTAAATGTCAAAACTAAAAACTCAAAACTATGGGTAGTCAAGTAAAAAATTTGTCGGAACAATTAGAAGAAGCGCGATCACTGCTCACCAGTGATGATATGTCTATGCGCTCGCTTGCGCAAGAAGAGATAGATAAACTCAAGGCGCTTATGGGAGAAACGCTGCATTCCAACAACGACGTCATTGTAGAAATTCGCGCCGGTGCGGGTGGTGATGAAGCAGAACTTTTTGGTGCGCAGTGTGCACGTATGTATCAGCATTATAGCGAACAAAAAGGATGGTGTTTTAGTGTGATAGACCAAACAAAGTCCGAACTAAACGGCATCAAATCGTTCACGGCAGAAATTCAAGGCGCAGGAGTTGCTGATATCCTCATACACGAATCCGGCGTACACCGTGTCCAGCGGATCCCCGCAACAGAAAAAAAGGGGCGTGTGCATACATCTACGATAACCGTTGCCGTTTTACCGGTGGTCGAAGAAAAAGAATATGTTATTACAGCAGATGACCTGCGGGTGGATGTGTATCGCGCGCAGGGTCATGGTGGGCAGGGGGTAAACACCACCGATTCTGCTGTGCGCATTACCCACATCCCTACCGGGCTCGTCGTCACCTGCCAAGATGAACGCAGCCAGATTAAAAACCGCGCAAAAGCGCTCAAGGTGTTACGCGCAAAATTAGCAATTGCGCATACGGCACTCGGTAATAAAGAACAATCTGATACACGCAGAAATCAGATTGGGACGGGCGACCGTAGCGAAAAGATCCGCACCTACAATTTCCCCCAAGATCGCATCACCGATCATCGGCTCAAAAAAAGTTGGTCACGTATAGAAAAAATTATGGACGGTGATCTTGACCCGATCGTTTGTGCGTTGCAAAAGCGAACGGATAGCGAACAGTAAACTCACAAGCTTTGTTCGGTATTATGTCTCACGACCATTGACAGCGCACCCCATCTACTATAGCATATAGGCGACTCAATATGGTTGTTTCTTTAAGAAACTAAAATCTTTTGTGAAAGGAGGAGCTACTATGTCTCAACCTCACACGTTCGTCGTTGTCGATCCAGATGGTAAACGGTCTGCGGAGGCAATGGGAGAAGTCCTTCGACTGTCGCGTGAATATCAAACAGGATTTGATCCTGCAAACCGTGAATATCAAGTCACAACCCAAAATCCTGACTTTGTCGAAGCGGTCATTGCGCTCGTTCGGCATAATCCTGACTGTGTCGCAACACATATCGAAGAGATTCTCCGTATCGGTCCCGCCGGACGGATGTCCGATGCAAATGGAAGCAGACTCTCCCCTGATGAGTTCGAAGCAATACTCGAAGAAAGGACTGTAGCACATGAATCGTAGCAACAATCTTACCCCCATAGGGCAACCTTATCTGTTCGTGTTCATGGAACCCACCCACACAGACGGTTGCCCTTTCGTTTATATTTTTTAAATCTTACACCTTTATATTCTTATACCTTTACACCCTTATACCCTATTCTGAGAGGGACTACGCAGAACCTCCACAATAGATGTAATGGCAGTATACTTTTGTCATATAACATCAATACTATTAATAAAAACCACTAAAAAAGGTTCTTTTTCCGCTTAAATGCGGATTTTAAATATCTATCGATACATTTGAGAGAAAGGAGGACAATGGCATTTTTCAAACGTTTCATAACAGTTCTCGCGATCATCGGTATGACACTCTGGCAGGTTCCTTTTGGAGGACCAAAAACCACCAGCGCCGGAAGTATGACTGACGTTACGGCAACTGGTTCTAGCTCGGTAAAAAATGAAAGTTCTAATTACACCGTTAATTTTACTCCGGCGACAAGTAGCCAATGGGCGAATGTTAATATTAAATTTCAATCGTCGTCAGATTCAAAGTTTAGTATCGGTTCGGTAACGCTTGGCACCGGTAGTTCTGCCGTGTTCACTGAAATCTCAAATATTGATGCTCAGTATGACAATGTCTCGATCAATGCCAGCGAACTAACCGCCGGAACCGAGTATACGCTTGTGCTCAATAGCATCACTAACCCGTCAAAAAACGGGAAATATAGTGTTTCGTTGGAAACATGGGGTGGTTTTGAATCAAGAATTGACTCTGGCTCAACGACCGTTACCATTGGCACGGTAGATATCCAAGGAACGGTTACGCTCCCCAACGGCGACCCGGCAATTGGGTTAACCGTCGAGGCTCAAAATAAAAATAATTTCAGCGACCGTTATTCTTCGTCGCCGGGATTAGACGGTGTCTATGGTGTCGGCGGGTTAACTGCGGGAACCACGTATATCATCAACGTCTGGCTGTGGGGAAGCGGTGATCCTAACTCAAACACGCAAGGCTATATTTCGCCAGATCCGGTTGAAATTACCTATAGCGGATCGCAAATAACACAAAACCTTTCACTTACTATCGCCTCAAAAACGATTAGTGGAAAATTAAAAAGACCAAATGGAGATGGCATACCTAATGCACGCGTCTTTGCAGGGAGGATGGATATGCCCGGTGGGACAAATGGTGAAACAGATTCCTCCGGCAATTATACTCTTTTGTTATCCGGTGGAAAATGGGAAGTCAGACCTGACACTTGGGTTGGTCCCGGACAAACTGCGCCGGACTATACGTATTCCGGTCCTGGAATTCCGGTCAAATTTGCTAAAGACGATACAATAGAATCAAAAACAGGCGTAGACCTTACAGTTATCAATGCCAACTCAACTATAACTGGCACAATTAGTCCAATCGTTTCTAGCGGCGGAATTGGCGTGCATAATCGTAGTGGGTTTGGAACCGGCACCGGGGTTGATCCAAACACCGGCACATTTTCCGTTAAGGTCCCTACCGGAACATACGAATTAGACATGTTTATGGATCCAATGCAAACTGGCGATAAATATACGACACCTACTATGGACCCCATAACTGTCGGCGACAGCGAAACCAAAAATCTCGGTGTCATAACACTCGTCAAAATGGATAAATCAATTATCGCCACGGTCAAAGACAAAGCCAGCGACAGTGGGCTAGCCAACTTTGAAATTGGCTGTTTCCAACCCAACGGCGGCTGATTTGCTATGGGTAGAACCGGTGCAGATGGTGTAGCAACGGTTATGGTAAAAGCCGGTGAATGGGGCTGTATGGCGATGTCGGGGTTTGGCGGAAAAGGTGGCTCTAAAGGTGACGGTGAAGGACCAACGGCGATGCTCCAGAAATACCTTGGTGTGGTAAAAGCATTCGCACAGGAAGAACAACAAGACGAAGGAAGTCAATCAAAATACGTCGTCATGGGCGGACCAAAGTTTGTTAAGGTTGACACCACCGCATCAGTCGAGTTTACGGCACTCGAAGCAGACCGGACAATCAACGTTGTTATCACCGATGTTAACGGAACACCGCTTCAAGAGCATGGTTTTATCGAAGCCGAATTAATTAGTTCGGGACTCGGTAGTGGATTCGACTCAGGTGGATTAGGGCAACCCATTGACCCAAATATGCCCGGTATGGCTTCTATTCAAGTGCCTGCCGGAAAGTATAATTTGCGTATGATGACTCCTCCGGGTTCTGATTATAGCAGTGGCGACGCAACAGAAGTTGATGTAACGAACGGGGATGCAAATGCAACTATTACATTACTCCAGAATGATTCAACTGTTTCCGGAACGCTTAAAGATGAAGACGGCAATACGGTGACAGGCATTATGGCGTTTGTTACTGCAACAAATAAAAAAGGTGCATTTATCCCTGGGGATGTTAACTCAAGTAATGGAACATTTTCTATGCGTGTTCCTTCTGCGGGCGGTGAACTTGCATTAGGATATTTTGTTGACCCTTCCTCGGGTTACTTTGAACAACCGGTGACCGATAATACCTTTACCCCTGTAGCAGGTGGAACAGCAACACGTGATATTGTCATGAAAAGAGCAACGACAACGGTCAACTTCACCGTAAAAGACCCCGATGGTAATGCTGTTGCCAATGCCTTTGTTGAGGCGGACAACCGCAAGTCAGACCGTGACTCAAAGATAGATACGTTCTTTAACCACGGTGAGCAAACTGGCGCAGATGGCACAGTCACACTCCGTCTCCCTGCCGGAGACTACTCGTTTGAAGCATTTCTCCCCCCCGAAACACTGCGTTCCAATAAATGGTTGCAACCAAGGAGCGAAAAAATAGCGCTTGCAAAAGATGATACTAAAAATGTAACACTCCAGTTCCAAAAAGCTGATGTCGTGTTATCAGGTAGAGTTACCAAAGATGGTGCTGGTGTAGAAGGCGCCTATGTAAATGCATACTCAAAAAACGGTGAGGCGATTGAAATTTCTACCGATGCTAACGGCGATTATTCAGTAAATATAATTGGCGGCGAATGGCATGTGGGGTCACGCAATGACGATGGCGCTGACGCATATGTATCAACAGAAAGTGTGTTTGACGCTGGGACTGATAAAACCGTTACGAAAGATATCGTCCTGACTAAAGATACCGACGGGTTGTCAAGTATGGTTACGTCGAGTTTTGACACCGACAATGCAAAACAAGTTACCGTTGACGGTGGCGCGCTCGATGGTGTAAAGGTGTCTATCCCCCAAGATGCCTTAGATATGGATGGACAGGGAGATAATGTAACGTTGACTATTGGCACAACAGTTGAGGTGCCCAGTCAGTTGCTTGACAAACCAATTGGTGGAGTTGCGCTTGATATCACCGCGCAGGACAGTTCTGGACAGTCGCTCACTTCGACCAACTCATCCGTTGCTATTACGATCCCCGTTAAGGAAACAGATTTGGAAGCAGTTGGTTTGACTCTTGCGGATATCGGTAAGAAGGCAGTGATGAGCTACTACGATGAAGAAAATGGAAAATGGACGCCGCTTGAGGGATCGGTTACCGCGGTTGAAAGTGGAGATACCATCCTGGTTACCGGTCAGTCATCTCACTTTACCTCCTTTGCAGTCACGGCAGCAACAGATACAACGCCGCCAACTACACCGACAAGCCAGTCAGCTACTGACGTAAAAACAGGCGGAAAGGTTACGGTTGCGTGGACAAATCCCACTGATAGTGACTTTTCAAAGATTCGGATCTATCGCTCAACAACAGAAGGATCCGTAGGCGATGCGCTCACCACCATTTCGAGCACGACAACCACAAGTTATGATGATACTAGCCTTACAAACGGGACCAAATACTATTATGTTGTTCGGGCGCTCGATACATCGGGTAATGAATCAACAAATACGACACAGGTTCGGCGCTCGATGGTGCACGTTTTAGCCCCGATACAAACGCCAAGTTTACCTTAGGCACAGTCAAATTAAGTGGAAAAATATCTGATGCAACATCGGGTAATGGTATACAAGGTATCCCTGTAGAAATCCACCCTGGTCCTAATAGCGCATCGATGAACGGTTTTTGGAAGACGACGACCGATGCATCGGGAGATTATAGCTTTGCAGGTCTTACTAATGGCACATTTGTTTTTGAAATGAGCCCGGGCATTGATCCGGGAAGTTCTCAAGCAGCAACGATTAGTCAATATGCACGGTTTGAACAAGTAGAAATTACTATTACCGATACACCGCAAACTATAAATAAAGCACTTGCAAAATCAAATAAGAAAGTTATTGGTAAGGTTGTACGAGAAAAGACTGGAGCTGCAGTTGTCGGTGCGCAAACAAATATCGGCTGTTTTGGTGGCGGGTTTTCTAACGCACAGACTGATTCTACTGGCGCGTTTACCTTGACCTCAAACTGCACCGGCGCATCATTTCTCATGGTCCAACCACCTATGCAGGGTCCTGGGGGCAAGGTGGTCCCAGAGGTCCGGGCGGTCAACAGCAACAACTATCAGAAACAGATTATGGTTCAACGAGCGTCCAAGTTTCTTTTGTAAAGGCGCAAGCAGAAGCAGAAACAATCGATGTCGGTAATGTAGAAGTAAAAACTGCAGATGCAACCGTAACAGGAACCATCCAGAATCCCGACGGATCTGCAGCAACAGGCGGAGCGGGGTTACAGAACTTTAAAGAGCATAGTTTCGCACCATTGCAGTTAAGTAATGGGACATTTACCGCAAAAGTGATCGCAGGCACGTATAAGTTAGACAGTTTTGACCCATCGGGTAATTATTCACTACCAAAGACGACGATCACGGCAAAAAGTGGTAAAACTATCAATATCGGTGTCATTAAAAAAGTTGCTAACGACAAAACAATCACTATCACCGCAACGAGAACCGATACGGGCGCAGGTATGGCAAATACACAATGTATGATATTCCCCAAAGAAGAGGGTCCCCCTTATTTTGCAACAACCAACTCAAGTGGTGTATGCACCGTGAAAGTCCCAACTGGCTTTAGCGGGCGAGCAGGTGTTATGCCGGGTGGTAATTTTGGCGGAGGTAAAGAAGGTGGAAAGCCCCAAGAAGGTGGAGGCGGTGGACAAGGTGGAGGTCAAGGCGGTCCGGGCGGTGACCAAGGTGGACCAATGGGCTTCTTTAAATCACTTGTCACGGAAGCGTTTGCACAATCACAACAAGGTGGTCAACCAAATGACTTACAACAACTTTTCCCGCGAAAAGGGTTCCAAAAAGTTTCGGCAGGCGATAGCGTAACTGCAGAGTTTGACAAAGCTGACAAAGCGTTAAATGTGAGAACTGTTGACAGTAATGGAACGCTTGTAACACAAGGTGGGTTTGTTGACATGACACTCCCATCAGGATTCCATCTTGGCTGTCCAACAGCAGGTGGTATGGGGACGTGTTATGCAATAGCCGGTGATATCAAAGCTCGCGTTATGTTCCCTCCCGATTCATCGTATGCTGGGAAAAGTAAGAGCGTAATTGTTACAGAAAATAATCAGGCAGTTTCACTCGAAGTGGTAGAAAAAACAGTTACGGTGACGGGTAATATCCAAGATGGGTCAAATAATAATGCGGTCATTAAAGATGCAACATTAAGTATCAATGTCGGTGCATTTGGGTCTGATGGATTCTTTATGGGACGATATAACCCAGAAGCAGGAACATATTCTATCTCGATTCCCCCAAGTTCAGCAGTCCGTTTAGGTGTTATGGCTGGCGACCCCGGACGTGGTGTCAACAGAGGTGGATACGTGCCGAACATAAGCCCCGATGAAGTAAGCGGAACAGGCACAGAAACGATCACGAAGAACCTCACGCTGTCCAAGGTTGATGCGACGATCAACGTTACCGTCAAAGACAACAATGGAACAATAGTAGAAGGTGCCAATGTTGTCGCAAGTAATGCACTCGCTGATATTGTTGGTCCCGATGGTCCAGGTGGACCGGGTGGACCCGGAGGACCAGGTGGTTCACGTCCAGAAGAAGGTCCTGACTTTGGTTTTGCAGGTGTCACCGATGAAAATGGAATAGCAGCGATCAACGTTGCGCCAGACACCTATAATATAGTTGTTAAAGCCCCCGATCTATTCCCGACTTCAGTAACACAGGTATCCCCTGCATCAGAAGAAACAAAAGATGTCACCGTAACACTTGCAGCCGCAGACTCTACACTTAAGGTAGAAGTAAATAAAGGGTCAGATAGCACTGATCTTACCGAAGCGGTTACGCAAGTATTCGATGACGCTGGGAAGATAAACTTAACCGTGACCGATGGTGACGCCAATAGTGGAGATCAAGACGGCATGGCAAACGGTATTATAGAAGTTAAAGTTCCAACGGGGATATATAATGTGCAAGCAGGTAAAGATTTCCCTGATTCTGGTAAAGTTGAAGAGAGTGGTTACAAAAAGATTGCGACAACAAAAGATGCTATCGTAACGCAAACACTCGCAACATCAAACCAAGATAATGCACTTCAACAACCAGTGACATCAGAAGTATCAAGTAGTTCGTCTGCAGCGTTAGCACTCCCCGATGGGAATACAATTTCGATCCCGCAGGGTGCGTTAAGCTCGTCAAGTTCGAGCTCAGAAGATTCTGATTCAAGCTCATCTTCAGGAAGCCCGGTTGTCGCGCTCGGAGAAATAAAAGCAGCGCTTCCAGAAACAAAAACTGACACCCCAATTGGTGCAGGTATATCCATTGATGCAGTCGATGGGAGCGGGAACACAATCACCAGTTTACAAGGTGTCATTTCTGGAGAGATCCACTATAAAGATAGTGATATCCCAAGCGGTATATCAGAAGACAACTTTAAAGTTAAATCGTATAACGATGCAACAGGTGTGTGGGACGCCGTCCAACAGACTTCTGTCGATACCACTAATAATGTCGTATCGTTTACCACAAATCATTTGACTGACTTTGCGATTGTAACATCCACCGATACAACTGCCCCATCTGCACCGACAAGTATTACAGCAACCGATGCAAAAACAGATGGCACAGTTAATCTTGCGTGGACAAACCCAACCGATACCGATTTTTCAAAAATCCGCATCTACCGATCAACAACATCCGGGTCATTGGGGGATGTTATCACCACGACAACAACGAGCGCAACGACAAGTTATGCTAATACAAGTTTGACCAACGGCACGACGTATTACTATACAGTTAGAGCGCTTGATACAAGCGATAATGAATCGACAAATACTGATCAGGTTTCTGCCGCACCTTCCGCAGCAGCAGCAACACTACCTAAAACCGGTCCAGAGCCAACAAATACATCACCTCTTATTGCGCTCGTCCTGCTTGCAGGGCTCGTCAGTATAGGGTTTGGTATCAGACACTATGCAGTCAAACAACGATCGTAAGGGCAACGTGGACAGATCACACAAGCTTACAACGACACTCATCCTCCTTTTGGGGGTGGGTGTTGTTGTTGCAACGTTAGTAACAAATAGTAGAAAATTATCACTGTCATCACAGTCACAGCCGGATAAAAAAATTGGTGTTACTCAAGAGATCCCTCAACCGTTACCAACATTCGAGGATTTTGGGCTTACGATAGAAAAACTTCGTATTTCAACGCCTATTATCCCCGCAGTTGACGGAACAAACGAGGATATTTATTACCCTGCACTCGCAAAGGGTGTCGCCCAGTTTAAGGGATCGTCTAACCCTGATGTTGCAGGAAATCTCTTTGTGTTCGGTCATTCATCGTATCTTGCCAAAGCGGTCGGTGATTACAAAGAAGTATTAAAAGAATTAAATCTGCTTAAAGAGGGTGATGAGCTTGTCGTCCACTATAAAAAAACACCCTACCGCTACAAAGTAACCAAAAGTTACGAAACAAACGATAAGGACTGGTCGATCCTCTCGCCATCAAAAGATATACAGGAAAAAACAGTAACCATTATGACTTGCTGGCCACCAGGAACAATACAAAATAGGTGGGTGGTCAAAGCAACACAGATATAGAAGTCTAAACCGCTGGAAAAGTATTCTTATCGTCATTGCGAGTCCCGCCAGGGCGGGGTAAACTCCGCGAAGCAATCTATAAACCCGACGAAAGATTGCCACTCCGCCAAAGGCGGATCGCAATGACTATTTTGATAGGTTTTTCAACGAGCTCGATCTATTTAGCATTGACATATTTTAGAATTGTTATTTGAGCTCTTCGAGTGTCACCGATACCGTCATCTCTTTTTTTTCTCGGACAATGACAATCTCAATAACATCACCGACATTATATTGGTTAAGTATGCGTGTAAGGCTTTTTTGTTCGGTCACTTGTTCCCCATTAATTTTAGTTATAACATCATCTGCCTTTAACCCTGCTTTTGCTGCAGGACTACCCTTGACGACTGCGGGGTTTTGTGGGTTGCCGACTAATACTGCTCCAGTAGAAACACCATAATCATTTTGATCTGCAATCTCTTTGGTTAGTGCAATATAGCGCACACCAAGATATGCCCGCACAATTTTACCTGATTTGGTAACTTGCGCTATCGAATTTTTAATACTATTCATGGGGAGCGCAAAACCAATTCCTTCCGCCTGTCCTTTTGCTGCAACAGCAGTGTTTATCCCCACAACTTCTCCTTTGAGATTTATAAGAGGTCCACCCGAGTTCCCTTCGTTGATCGCTGCGTCTGTTTGCAACAACCCTTCTAAATGTTCCGATCCGCCACCCGCAGCGCTCCCTGCATCGATCTGGCGCTCTTTAGCAGATATCACGCCAGATGTTACCGTATTTTGGAACTGACCAAGCGCATTGCCGATAGCAACGACGCGTTGCCCCACTTGGAGTTGATCTGAATCACCCAGTTCTACCACATGCAAACCTGACGCTTTAATTTTGACAACTGCAAAATCGGATACGCTATCACGTGCGAGAACCTCTGCGGGGTAACTTTTCCAATCATACGTGAACACCGTATACATTGCATTTTTATCGCTCACCACATGTTTATTGGTTACGATGAGTCCATCAGATGTAATGATAAAACCAGACCCACCGCCTTCATGTGTTACCGTTTGTCCAAAAAAATCAACGGCACTTGATTTTGTAGAAATAGAGACAACAGCAGGGGATACTTTCTTTGCAACATCAATGACTGAGCTTGATTCTTCGACGACAATCTTTTCTGTTTTCCCAGCACTTTGTGGTTCATTACTTTGCGATGTGCTAAACCCGAGTGCGCTACGCACTGCCGAGTTATGAGTTGCAACAATAGTGCCTGCGACGCCACCAAGAGCACCGACCAAAAGCGTGCATGCAATAAATGCTATCTTTGGGAATGTTTTTGACCGTGGTTTTTGTGTAATTTCTTCTGACACCGAACTCTCTTCATCTGTATAAATAATTTTTGGATCTTTCATAGAACTCCTTTCAATAGACTATTACTCCTTTTTTTCTTCTTCGTCTGCAAACTTTTCTGCAATTTTACCCATCTCTACAGTCATTGCTACCAGTAATGTAGTTACGATTACCGCATAGATAAGTTGCGAGATTACACCCGAACCAGGGGAGATATACCTGTCGATAACTCTTTTAATCAGGTCATTCCATGCAAGAGCCGCCACCAAACCAAAAGCACTCGTTAACATGGTGGATATGGTTTTAAAATATTCTTTACCAAGCTTTCCTGCCCTGAGTTTAGTCGAAGGGTTAATTATAGGCTTTGCCATTGTTGTCTCCTGTAAAATACATTATATCATATTTTTGAGTAAACGATTAACCACTTCTGGATCGGCTTGTCCTTTGCATTCCCGCATTACTTGACCAACTAAAAACCCATACACGGTTTGCTTGCCAGCTTTGTAATCTGCAACTGCCTGAATTTCCTTTTTTAATACTGTTTCAATTATAGATTTTATTTCATCTTCACCGTGGAGTTGATCATGTGTTTCACCAGACAGTGCCAACTTGCGTTGGTGCGGATTCATCTGTGCTAGTTTGATCAATTCTTCTGCTGATTTATCCCTAGATTTTGGATAATGGATTAGTAGCTTCGCCACCTCGGCTATATAGTTTAATTCTGGATGATTTTTCCGTAATTCGTAATTCGTAATTCGTAATTCCGCCAGCCGCGAAAGTAGCTCTGGATGGTGAATAATAATTTCAACGCTTTTGCTGTCAACACCCGCTTGCAATAGTTCGTTTCGGCTGGCGTCAGGTAGGGGAGTGGTTTCACCGATTTCTAACTTTGTGGTGTCAATTGGCGGTAAATCCGGTTCGGGAAAGTAGCGGTAGTCGGCGCTGGTTTCTTTTGCCCGTTGGGAGATTGTTGTCCCTCGCCCATCGTCCCATCCCCTGGTCTCTTGGACGATTGACTCCTTTTTTTCGAGCAGCTCCGTTTGTCTTTTTATTTCATACTCAATCGCCTTTTCAACTGATTTAAATGAGTTAAGGTTCTTTATTTCTACTTTCGTGCCCAATTTTGAGTTTTGAGTTTTGAGTTTTGAGTTCGGGGACAATGAGATATTAACTTCTATTCTCATGTGTCCACGTTCCATTTCCGCATCAGCAACGCCGAGTGTGCGTAGTATCAGCTGATATTCCCGCGCAAAATCCGCTGCTGTCTTCCCATCGTGAATATCGGGTTCTGTCACTAGCTCAACCAACGGCACCCCCGCCCTATTGAGATCAACCAGCGATGACCCGTCTTTGTCATGAATTAGTTTCCCGGTATCTTCTTCGAGGTGAATGCGGGTAATCCTGATCTTGGTTCTTGGTTCTTGGTCATCAGCTTCTATCTTTGAATTTTGAATTTGCCTGCCCCGCGGAGCCTTGGCGAAGTGGGGTGATTTATTATTTGTAATTTCTAATTGCCCTCCGGTCACGATTGGCACATCAAATTGACTTATCTGGTATCCTTTTGGTAGATCCGGATAAAAGTAGTGTTTCCTATCCCATTTGGTAATCGGTGCAATTGTTCCACCAAGCGCCTTGCCGATATTAATGGTGTCTATCACCGCTTGTTTGTTCATCACGGGCAACGCCCCGGGCAACCCCAAACACACTGGGCAAGTGTGGATATTCGGCGAGTTTACTCCGATTTCAGACGAGGAGCAAAACGGATCCCCGCCCGACACGCCTTGACTGCTGTCATGGCGGGCGGGATTTTTGCACCCACAAAACAGCTTTGACTTGGTATTCAATTCCGCATGAATCTCGAGCCCGATTGTCGGTAAATATTTTTGTTGTATTTTTATATCTTTGTTCATGATACTTTATTAATTCTTGAATCTTAAATCTATAATCTTAAATCTATTTTTGCTTAGCGTGAATTTCTAATCCGATTGTTGGAAGGTAATTTGTCATTTTGTTATTTTCTTTGTTATTTATCTTTTTGAATTCTTTGTCTTTTCAATCTTTCTGTTATTTCGTAGTTATTTATCATCTCGAATCATTTGTCATTTTAAGATACTTGTCATATCTAACATTTTGTCATTTCGAACGAAGTGAGAAATCCCCTCTCCTCATAATATACCATTATATAAATCATTCCATCTCGGATTTAGTGTTTTTATCAAATTTTCCTTCTTTTCTCTTCTCCAATTTTTTATCTGTTTTTCTCTTATTATTGCTTGATTAATATCATTATAACTTTCATGGTAAATCAATTTGTGACACTTATATTTTTTGGTAAACCCCTCTATTAAATTATTCTTATGTTCGTAAACTCTTTTGACTAGATTGTTGGTTACTCCAGTATATAATGTTCAGCTATTGCTTGCCAGAATGTAGATATAATACGATTTCATTTTTTTGCCATCGACCACTTTTCTTGTTATCCCAATTGTCTTTTGTCATCCCGAGCGAAGCCGAGGGATCCCTCCACTCCGGTCGGGATGACAATTTAACTTTTGATTTTCCCACTCTGGTCAATCTCAATTTTCATTTTTATAATAATTCTCGTTTATTCCGTTGCGAAATTAAATACTGACGAATGTTCTCTACCCCTCCGCAATTTTTCTAAGAATATTCATATCATCGGTGCCATAGTAATTAGCTAAAAAACCTGCCACTGCTTCCGATGAATATCGATGTTCTGGAACGGGTTTTGTTTCTAATAACTTCTTCATTTCACTTCTAAGGAATACTGATTCTGCTGGACTCAAATCATCTGGCGTAAGACCTGTTCTTGCCTCAAGCATAGATAATATACTATCATACACTTCGTTTTCATTTTTATAATGGTACATACTTTCATCAAATTGGAAACTTTCTTTATTCTTCATATCTCCCCAATCTCATTTAATATTTTTCTAAAATTTGCTTTAACATTGTTATTTATTTTATCATGTAAGTAAATTTTTTGCGCCCCTCTTAACGATTTCGCATTTTTTGCAGTTATCACACTTTCGCCTGTTTGTTTTTCTATTTCATTCCTCGCTTTTTTTGCAGCAATCCCTCCTGCTCTGGCAACCTGTTTATTATTTTCTAACCCTCGTGGCTTTTTCTTTTTGGATATTTCTGTTGTCGATGCTTCCGCCAGCATATTCAAAACTAATTCGAGGTTGGTCATATTATCTCTCAAATTTTCTTTTTTGAGCCCCTTAAACTTTTTATAATCTTTCACGCTTTTGTCTGCCCATGCTTTTGTAATCTCATCGGTCAGTATCGCATATTCCAGCCCTTCTTTCATTTCCCGTTCCTGCCACTCGTCAGTTAACTCTTTGCGCACCTCAATACTTTTTAATCGCTGGTTGATCCATGCTTTCGAGTATCCTTTTTGCAAATATGTTTTCATCGCTCTTTCGAATGCAAGTTCTGGATCTTCTGTTTCTTCTATCCGTTCATATCCAACCTTTGCAAGCCATAGTTTAAAAGGTTCTGCTTTTGGAGAAGGAATTGATTGCACGACACGAAGTAAGTCTTTCGTAGAAAAACAATCTGTTGCATATTTTTTCCCATCGGACGCTATTAATTTCAGTTGTACGATTTTTTCGTACACCTCACTTCCTTCGTTTTTCAGTTTGCTTTTCAAATCACTCCAATATCGTTTTGGAATCGTTGAATCAACTAAAACGCCTATCACATCGATAATAGAAAAATACCAAGTTTCCTTTTTGTCGTCATAAAAACGGCGAACTTGCTTTTGATTAAATAATACTATTGAATGTGGGTTTTTCATTGTGAAATTGTGATCATAATTCGCTTAGTGAATTTAGCGTTTTTCTAAAATTCGCAATTGCATCTTGGGCTTGGGTTTTACTGATATCACTATCGCCATGGGCGATTTGGTTGCGGACTTTATGTGCGTCCCAGGCGGATTGGAGAGTATCACGATTTATTTTATTTTCCATCGCTTTTAACCGCTCGCCGACTGTATTACCGGACACTCGCTTTTGTAAGACACTATCCAAAATACTATCGGCTTTAATTATCGCCATCGTCCAGGCGTGCACATCATCTTTTACCATCAACTCTTGCACTTCTTTCCAACGCACAATAACATCCCCACTTTTCTTTTTCTTAAACGGTAAGGTTATCAACTGCCACAGTGCAGAACCTATCATGATTACTATATTCTCAAATCCGGATTTTTTGTTTTTGTTATTTTGATATTTGGTCATTGGATTATTATTAGAAATTAATAATTAGGATTTAGAAATTAAATCTTCAATATTCTGGGCTATATTAAAGATGTTATAATCATCTCTCTGTTTTCCCAATATCTGCATCCCGATAGGGAGTTTCTTATCACCCTCCTGCGCAGTTTCGATTGGGATTGAGATTGCCGGAATGCCGGCAACATTGATCGGCACAGTATAGACATCTTCCAAATACATCTTGACCGGATCGTCAGTATTTTCGCTAAACTTAAACGGCAAAGTCGGGGTCACCGGCGCAAAGATACAATCGACTTTGCTAAACGCATCGTCAAATTCTTTTTTAATCTCTTGCCGCACGATTTGAGCTTGGTGATAATATTTATCGGCATACCCCGCGCTGGATACGTAGGTCCCCAGCATTATTCGCCTCTTTACTTCTTCCCCAAAACCCATCGCGCGACTCTTTTGGTAAATATCCAAAAGAGTCATCCCGACCCCCTCTTTTGTCATCCCGAGCGAAGCCGAGGGATCCCTCCGTTCCAGTCGGGATGTCACCTTAGATTTAGAATTTTCGATAGAAAAACCATATCTAACACCATCATAACGGGCAAGATTACTCGATGCTTCTACAAACGCAATAATGTAATAGCACGCCAGCGCATATGGTAGCGACGGTAACGATATCTCCACAACTTCCGCCCCTTGCGATTTTATTTTTTCAACAACGCCGTCAATCGCATTTTTAATTCGTGGGTCCAAACCTTCAGCAAAAAATTCTTTAGGTAACCCTATTTTTAAGTTTTGAGTTTTGAGTTTGGAATGTGGAGCTTGTTTAGAGTTTAGAGTTTCGAATTTAGAGTTTTCGATGTCAATCGATGTTGCATCTTTTACATCCTTTCCCGCCATCACTTCAAACAACTCTCTCGCCTCCTTGACTGTTTTTCCAAATGTTCCAATCGTATCCAAACTCGAACCGTAGGCGATCACTCCGTATCGGCTGACTGCGCCGTAGGTCGGTTTAAACCCAACTACTCCACAAAATGCCGCTGGCTGGCGGATACTCCCGCCGGTATCGGTACCGATGGCTAATTCTACCATCCCAGATGCTACCGCCGCCGCCGATCCACCAGACGAACCACCGGGAACACGATCTAAATCATGCGGATTTTTTGTCGGTCCATAGGCAGAGTTTTCCGTCGAACTGCCAAATGCAAACTCGTCCATATTGGTTTTACCAACTATTATCCCACCCGCATCAATTATTTTTTGCACCGCAGTCGCAGTATAAGGCGCTTCAAAATCTTTCAAAATCTTGCTCGCCGCATTGGTTTTACCATTAGTCCACACAAAATTTTCCTTTATGGCAACTGTTTTCCCATCAATCGCACTCAAAGGATTGCCTTGTTCTATACGCTTTTTGCTTTCTTCTATCTGTTGGTCAATTTTTTTTTCGTCAAAAAACTCCAAAAACGCATGAATGCCTTGGTCTTTTTCTTGTAATTCTTTTATTGAAAATTGAGTCATTATATATTAATTTTTTACTTTATGAACTTTATGAACTTTCTACTATTCGTCTTCGGCGAACACTCCCTTTACCTGTATAAACCCATCTTTCTGCGCCGGGGCGTTTTTAAGTGCCTCTTGGCGAGATAAACTTTCCCCAACTTCGTCTTCTCGTATCGCATCTGTAACGCCATTAATAACACCGACCTCAACATCACTAGTGTCATCTCGACTAATTCCCTCTTTGTCATCTCGACCAACGTGGAGAGATCCCTCGCTTTGCTCGGGACTCCGAAAATCTCCGATTTTCTCCGCATACTCCAAGACCCCACCCATTTGTTTTGAATATTTTTCTTTTTCCTCTTTAGATAAATCTAAACGGCTAAGTTTAGCAATATGTTCGATGTCTAATTTATCGTTCATTATGTCCTAATCGTACCCTATCCCCCAATATTTTTCAACATCACTTTTATCTTCCACCAAAAACGCATCCGCCCTGGGCGGATGCGTTTTTGGGTTTCAGGCTAACATCTTTCTGGTTCTACACAGAGCTAAATAATCGTATATTTTAATTTATTACTGTTAATAGATTTTGCCTCCGATCCAGACACTTCAAGCCACACATCATATTCCCCAGCAGGGAGTGGTGCACCAATACATTGTGCATTTTCCGGACAAACACCAAGCGTTGGTACTTTAAATTTCAAAGTAGATAGACTAGTTGGTTGTATTGGATCTACTGTTTTATCGCCAAAATGAACTTTAACGCCTACGCTTGGTAAATTCTGTCCAGTTATCGTCACCTCTTGAGCAACGCCGATTGGGGAATTATCGGGGGTAAGCTTATCGATCCGTGTTTGTTCGGGCAAAACACAGTTTTCTGTGCCACTCACACACTCTGTCTTTACCACAAACCGTAGTTGCCGGGTTTGTTGGGTTTTATTGTTGATCCAAGCGCCGGCTTTTGGGGCAAGCGAAGAAAACATAGAAGCTGGTGGACAAGATGGCTCGTAACTAGGATCATCAGGTTTCTGAGCTTTTTGGCATGGTGAAATTTCGTTTACCTCATCCCAATCCTTTACTTCTTTATTCCAAACATAAAAACTCGATACTTCACCAGCTTTTCTGGAATCAGCGTAGGATTGAACCACGCCTTCTGCCATACAAGCAAACTCACCTGGTTTAGGTGTTGGGCAAGGATCGTTCATAACCTCTAATTGCGATAAATAATAAACGCTATTATACGGGTTGGCAACCATATTCCAACCCGGATAGATGGCAACACTATGAAACTCCATCGGAGTTGGGGCAAAAGAGGCAACATTCACTGGCGACCATGTTTCTTGTTTTTTTGTTGAAAAGATGTAAAAACTCTCGCCGGGTTTGGGAATATAATTGGTTTTGTTTAACTTTTCCCACCCGCCAGTGTTCCCAGATTTGTCTTTTAGTTGTGGATTATAGCGATACGCAGTGCGATTAAATATTAACTTACTAGCATCGCTCGGTACAATTGTCCCCCCAAACGCAATATAATTTATTCCTCTTTGCAGAGTATATGATGGGAGATTAGTAATATTTGATGATGTATCAGCTTTTGTCAAAACATTAGACCAAGCAAAATAGCCAACTACTGCGACTAGCACTAAAGCAATCACCACTAAAGTGATTTTTGTTATCGATCTTTTTTTTGCCATATTCTTCCTTAAGGAACATACATATTAATTATCTTCTTATTCATTATGTGCTTTTTTTAATCTGATTGTCAAACTCGCCTTCAAATTCTAACAAAGCTTCTAGTGCTTCTTTTACTTTCGCTTCTTTGCCTGGATCGCTTTTATAGTCATCGTTAAGGAGAGTATCTAGTAATTTGGCACCTTTTTCTTCCATTATTATCCTGCCTCCACCCTCAAAAGATATTCTTGTCGATACTGGCGCAGGGTTATATGCAAGATTGCTTTTATCTGGCTTCTTTTGAATTACTAAATATGTATAAATATCATCCCTAGATATATCCTTCTGCCTTAAAATATATCCAATATTTCCATCTTTTGAAGTAAATTCTTTGCTTCTCTCACCCCTTCGATCAAGTTGTTGCGGTTCCAGTTGGCTTTTAATTTTTTCCTCAACTCGCATGGCTACTGCCGGGAGAGATTCGGGATGCGCTTGCGTTTCTAGCGACTTTCCAGTTTGTGCCTTCCACATTGCCTCCTGTTCGTTAATTGTATTAATCAAGCTATCTATTCCCATATTCCTCACTATACGTATTTTTGAACTGCGAGATCTACGAGTCTATGCAATGATTCTTTTGATAGTTCACGGGTTTTGGGATCATCACTTGATAATTCGGCAATTAATCGCTCAACTATTGCGCCTACGATAATTTCACGCTTTTCTTGTCTTTTATTATAATCGGGCTCGTTATTAATCTAGGAAATAATTAGATCCACGTAATCTACAAATCCGTTTTCTAATTTTGTTTCTAGTTCACGTGTTAATTCTCCCATAGCATCTCCTTCCTTAATTTTACTACTTTGGGAACCAATGTGCAAAAGTTTGCACTGGTAGTTAAATATCGGTTTTATTGGGTTTTTCTCTTTTTTCGTTTTCAATTTCTTTTCGCACTGCTTCGCCTTGGGCACGGGCAAGTAAATGTTCACGCAAAAATTGATTAACTGTCCACTCTTCTTCTTTGGCTAATTTCGCCATATGGACAGTTCCTAATCTACTAAAATTTTGACTGTCTCTCTGGTTTAAAGGTGACCAATTTTGTTTAAACCAACTTTTGTATGGAATTAACCCATTTTCTTCAAGAATTTTTATCGCTTCTTGAGTTAATATCTTTGATACTTCCCAACCATCAGGATTTTCTTTTTTTAATCCATCACATTCACGACTAAACAAATATAGTAAATTATCTTTGTGAAGTTTAATTAAACTCTCTCTCTCTAATTCTTCAGATTCGATATTTTGATCGCTTGGTAATTTCTCGCTCATACCATCTCCTTAAATTTATTTTCATTTATTATTTTGATATTTAATCGCTTTGCCTTGTCCGCTTTGCTACCGGGATCTTTGCCAACAACAACGAAGTCGGTTTCTACAGATTAGATATTATTAAATTGAATATCAATTAATTCTGAATCAGCAAACTACTAAATGGTCCGTACCAGGATGGAAAAGTACTACTAGGAGCATTAAAGATCCAAAATAAATCCTTTTGCGGACAATAATAAGCAGTTAATGAAGGAGTGCCAGGTTTAATTTCCCTATTTTTCAGAAAATCAATAGCCTGAGCTTCATTTTGACAACTAGTGATAATTTTTTCTTTAGTGCACTCATTACTTCTTGTATCGCATATTTTTTTTATCGCTTTTTAAAATCTCATCTATACTATTATTCGAAATCGGAATATTGCCAAAATTGATTATTTTAAAACTATTAATAACATGTTGGAAGTCATTGTTACTTAGAAAATGACCAATATTATAATATCCAGAACCATAAATAAGATAAATCATAGTGTTTTCAGATTTCTCTGGAAAATCTCTCAGAATAAAGTATAAATAATCATTAGTTTTATAATCATGCCTACTAATTTCATGATACAAAATACTCTCTTTTGCTCCCTTTATTGACAGATTATTAATATTCGTTGTCGTAAGAGGATTATCTTCGCAATAATTAGCATCGGTACTTCCTTTCAATGACCATCATTAATGTTGATATCTTTCATTATCTTGCGTATCATCAAAATACTGTGTTTCGTGGTTAGTAACCATAAAATTATTTTTAATATAATTTTGAATTGAAGTAGATTTTGGAATACTTAGTGCCTGTATACTCATGGTGGATTGATAGGGTGGCAACGCAGCTACGGCTTTACTCACAAATTTATATAAAAAACCACTATCATTTAACTGGGGACTAATGGTATTAGAAAATGTTATATCAATTTTTGAGTCTTCTTTGTTATCATTATCTACATAAGCAAAGGTAGGAATATCTATTGAATATCCATAACGTGCATTGTTGTATGTCGTCCATTTTTGCTCAACTTTTTTAACTGCTGTATTTGAAAAAAAATAAATGACCAAAATAAAAATTAATATTACAGTTGTTACGATACCGCAAATAATCAATGTTTTTTTCATTTCCTCTCATTTTCCCAGATCAATATTAATAATTCAATTTCTATTATAATAGCGACTTTCAATTCAAATACCATTAACTTTTCCACTCTCAGTGACAGTTACAGTTTTCTTTTTATTAGGTATTCCAGGAGGTACGAGTCCACATTGATATTCAATAACTGTTTGATAATTATCAGGTTCGATTTTGCGTATATCTCCTATTTTTTTTAAACTACATCCATCATTAACGCCCTGCCATTCTTTTAAAAACTCTGTTCCAATTGCGGTTTTGACATATTCTATTTCTGTTTTAGTTATCCCCGGAGTATTGATGTAATTATTTCTTGCTACGATAATTAGCAATGCAACAGCTACTATAATTACCGTTGATATTACCCAAACATTTTTATTCATTTTCCTCCAATCTAGCAGTAAACTCTAATATATTAATCTAAGACAGGACGACCCCTTTATGTATATATCATAACATATTACTGAATTCTTTTTCGCCAATAATATCAATACCCATTTTTTTCGCCTTTTCTGCTTTGCTACCAGGATCGGTTCCCACGACGAGGAAGTCGGTTTCTTTGCTGACGGAGCTTGAAGCGCGTCCGCCGAGGTCGCGGATTTTTTGTTCGGCTTGTTCACGAGTCATACTTTCTAAACCGCCCGTGATTACAAATGTTTTACCAGCTAGTTTTTGCTCTCGTCTGTGCGGATTTTCTAGCTTTATGGACTTTAGGACTTTACGGACTTTTGACTGATTATGTTCGTCGGCAAAATAATCCACGATCGATTTTGCGACAATGTCGCCCATTCCATAGATTTCATTTAATTGATCAATTGAGGAATTTTGAAATTTTGACATTTCGCCAAAGTATTTGGCGATATCATCTGCCATAATTGCGCCGACATGGCGAATTCCTAATGCATAAATAAACCGACCAAGCTTAACTTTTTTACAATTTTCAATAGATTGGATAATATTTTCGGCACTTTTGTCCGCAAACCGTTCCAGCGGTTTTAGGTCGCCTTCGGTAAGTTCAAATAAATCGGTTTCGTCTTTGATCAGCCCTTCGTTTAAAAGTTGCTCAATTATTTTTGGACCAAGCCCATCAATATCCATCGCCCCTTTACTAACAAAGTGAATAATTTGGCGTTTAGTTTGGGTAAAGCATTTGCGGTTGACACAAAAATCCAGCTCGCCAACTCGCTTGATATCCGACCAACATGTCGGACAATGTTTCGGCATCTTAAATCTTGCGACCCCAAACCCTGACCTCGTAGGTCGGGGTTTGGTGGGGCGGAGTTCGATAAGAGGTTTGACAACTTCTGGGATAATGTCGCCGGCTTTGCGGACAATTACCGTGTCACCAATCCGCACATCTTTGCGCTCAATTTCTTTAGCGTTATGCAGGGTTGCTCGGCTAACTGTCGAACCCGCTACTTGTACTGGCTCCAAAATCGCCACTGGCGTTAGCGCTCCCGTCCGCCCAACTTGCACCACAATATCCAATAATTTAGTGGTCACTTCCTCCGCCGGAAACTTCCACGCAATTGCACCTCTAGGCGCTTTGCCAACTACACCCAGTTTTTTGTAAATCTCATTATCGTTGACTCCAACCCAAATCCCATCGATCATAAACGGCAGATCGTTCCGTTTTTTCCCAATTTCCTGCATAAACCTCTCAACTTCTATAATATCTGTACACTCTTTCGCCAATGGAATCGTAAAACCTAGTTCCTTAAGCAATTGATGTTTTTGTGAGTGAGTTTTGGGTTGTAGTAATTTTTCAATCGATCTTGACATTGTCGTTATTATATGTTACTATTTATTTAGATTTGGGCGTAACGGTGTTGAATTACCAGTCCTTGAGACAGGGTATGTAAGCACTGGACGTCCATTTTTCATTCTTAAGCTCTCGCTAATAATTTCAGCTAAACTCAATACTTTTTGGGGATTATCCCACTTTCTGAATACTTTAATCGCAATTTTATGAGCTCTTGATTTTTTGCCGATGAGCGTAAAGAATACTTCGGGTGGATTTTTTACTTTTTTATCTTTAAATATGTTTTTCAGAATCCCGATAATTACAGACTCCCAACCGGCGTATTCAATATCAATAACTATTGTTGTAATAGACTTTAGATGATTTTTTACTAACAAATATACACCAATTGCAAAAGTATTAACCATAAAAACCGTTGGTTTACCTATCTGTCTGTATATTTCCTGCAACCTTCTTTTTGTACGAGCAGTTATTTTGACAGAATATGAAATTCCATTAGAAAACGTTAAAATAGTATCTCTATTCGTTTCTTCTATTCTACCACTCTGGTCAATCTCAATTTTCATTGGTTAATTAAAATCTTCTATACTTGAGTATTTTGGTCTAAAATCAATAATAAATCCTTAATCATTCCAAGCAATTCTGTTTTTACTTGTTCTGGAGGGGATGACCAGCCATATTCATTTTTTATACTATCAGCCCTATCTCTAATATCTTTTATTTTATCTTGCATATTTTGTATTGTCTCGCTAGCTAACAATCCTTCTTCTTTAATGAGATATAAATTTACAGAAATGACAAAGATTCTTGTATTAAAACAGCTTGACCAAGGATTTTCAGACCTGGCAAGTTCATCTTGAATTCTTTTCGGCGAATTCTCAATTTCTTCTCTTAATACAGTTACCAAATCCGTCTGAGACTCGGTAGTCTTTCTTTTCTCTGTAGGATAAATATTGTTATTTTCTGTAAGCATATTTTTTAATCTTTTATATATCTTTATGCATAATTATATCATAGGCAATAAATGAGAGTTTGCGACTGGCAGTTAGTTTTGAATCGAGTTGGCGAATGCTTCCAGCGGCAGCGTTGCGAGGATTGGCAAGTAGTGGTTTGCCTTCTTTTTTGTACTTTTTATTCAGTTCGTCAAATACCGATTTTTTCATATAGATTTCACCCCTGATTTCTAATTTTGAATTTTGAATTAGATTCTGAATTTTGACCTGCCTGCCGGTAGGCATGGAATCTTCACTTTGGATTACGAGTGGTATACTTTCAATCGTTTTAACATTTTGTGTTACATCCTCTCCAATTTTCCCGTCGCCACGAGTTACTCCACGAACTAAAACTCCATTTTTATAAATTAATGA
>Ga0210049_1000912_pt1 | contig 26717 bp, 15 predicted proteins | sample CryGeyCG2014_300_2_FD_183964 | JGI IMG/M metagenome (GOLD analysis project Ga0210049, IMG submission 183964) | Groundwater microbial communities from aquifer - Crystal Geyser CG06_land_8/20/14_3.00 (SPAdes) (version 2) | ecosystem: Environmental > Aquatic > Deep subsurface > Groundwater | place... | reverse complement strand
GTGAAGGGGTACGGGTTGGGCGAAGCCGGCGAGGGCCGCAACGTCACCCACCAGCAGAAGGCGCTCAACGAACAGGAACTGCGCGAGTTCCGCAACAAGTTCGGCATCCCTATCAGCGACGAGGCTGTGGGCGAGGCGCCGTTCTATCGCCCGGCCGACGACAGCCCCGAGGTTCGCTACGTGCAGGAGCGCCGCAAGGAGCTGGGCGGCCCCGTGCCGCTCCGCACCATCCGGCAGGACTCGCTGACGGCGCCGGCGCTCGACTACTTCGAGGAGTTCCTCGGCAGCAGCCAGGGTCGCGAGGTCTCGACGACGATGGCGTACGTCCGGCTGCTGACGCACCTGATGCGGCATCCGGAGATCGGGAAGCTGGTGGTGCCCATCGTGCCCGACGAGGCCCGCACCTTCGGCATGGAGGCGCTGTTTCGGCAGTTCGGCATCTACTCCCATGTCGGACAGCTCTATGAGCCCGTGGACTCCGACACGCTGCTCTACTACCGCGAGATCACCGACGGGCAGATCCTGGAAGAAGGCATCACCGAAGCCGGCTCCATGGCGTCCTTCATTGCCGCCGGGACGGCGTACGCCACCCACGCCGTCAACACCATCCCGTTCTTCATCTACTACTCGATGTTCGGCTTCCAACGCATCGGCGACCTCGCCTGGGCCGCAGCCGACCTGCGCTGCAAAGGGTTCATGCTCGGCGGCACCGCCGGCCGAACGACCCTGGCAGGCGAGGGACTCCAGCATCAGGACGGCCACAGCCACTTGCTGGCAACGGTGATTCCCACACTCAAGACGTACGACCCTGCCTACGCCTACGAGACCGCCGTGATCATTCAGGACGGCATCCGGCGGATGTACGAAGCCAAAGAAGACTGCTTCTACTACCTGACCTTGGGCAACGAGAACTACGAGATGCCGGCGATACCCAAGGGTGCGCAGGAGGGAATCCTGCGCGGTCTCTACAAGCTCACGGCGGCGAGCGAAGTCAGCACCAACGGGCACGTCCACCTGTTCGGCAGCGGCGCCATCCTGCGGGAGGCGCTTCGCGCCGCCGAGATTCTCAGCGACCGGTTTGAGGTGTCCGCCGACGTGTGGAGCGTCACCAGCTACAAGGAGCTGCGCCGCGACGCGCTGGAGGTCGACCGCTGGAACCGGCTGCACCCGATCTCCGAGCCGCGAACGCCATACCTGCAACGAGTGCTGGCCGCCGAGCGCCCCAGCCCGATCATCGCCGCCTCCGATTACATGCGCCTCGTCGCAGACCAGGTCAAGCCCTGGCTCCCGCAGATGACCTCCCTCGGCACCGACGGCTTCGGACGCAGTGAAGACCGGGAGTCGCTGCGGAGGTTCTTCGAGGTCGATGCCGAGTGCATTGCGCTGGCGGCGCTGCATCGGCTGGCGCTGGAGGGGAAGCTCACCATGGACCGAGTGCAGGCGGCAATCCAGGAACTGGGCATTGACCCGGAGAAGGCGGACCCGCTCCGTGCGTAGGCTGGCACTGCGTTTCCGGGCTCCACCAGCCTCGTTCCGGCGCGGAGACGCTGAGTGGCCCGGCGGTGGTGTATACTCGCGGGGAGTCGATCCAGTGCGGCGCATGCGCGACGGGATGCGCCCGAGACCCAGGACAGGAACATGACTGCAGAATTCAGACTCCCAGAACTTGGCGAAGGCATCGAGACCGCGGAGGTTGCCTCCGTCCTCGTGAAACCGGGCGACCGCGTCGCGAAGGGCCAGAACCTCCTCGAAGTGGAGACCGACAAGGCCGTCATTGAGATTCCCAGCCCGCAGGCCGGGGTGGTGGCTGCGGTGCACTGCAAGCCGGGCGACAAACTGCCGCCGGGCTTCGTACTGGTCACCTTTGCCGAGGGCGCGGGTGCCGTGGCGGCGGTGCAACCGGTATTGATTGCAGCGGAACCAGAACAGCCCACCGTCGCCACCGCCAACCCGGCGGCGACGCCCGAGCCGGCACCCGCACCTACACCGCTGCCCGCTCCAACCTCGCCAGCCGCCCCACTTTCCAGCCGCGCCCCACGCGTCTCCGCCGGCCCCGCAACCCGGTTGCTTGCCCGGGAGCTTGGGGTCGACTTGGGCATGGTCGGTGGCACCGGCCCGCGAGGGCGCGTCACCCCCGAAGAGGTGAAGGCATACGTCAAGCGACGTCTGGAGAGCAGCCCCGCGGCCGGCCCGATCGGGTCGCCTCCGCAGCTTCCCGACTTCTCGAAGTGGGGTCCCATTCAGTTCGAGCCGCTTCGCTCGGTGCGCAAGGTGACGGCGGCGCGGATGGCTGTGGCATGGAGCCAGGCCCCGCGAGTCACCCAGTTCGACAAGGCCGACCTCACCCACGTCGAGCTGCTCCGGGACCAGTTCGGCCCGGAGGTCGCGGAACGGGGCGGCAAGCTAACTGTGACCGTGTTCGCCCTCAAAGCCTGTGCCGCGGCGCTGAAGCAGTTCCCCGAGTTCAACTGCAGCCTCGACCTCGCCAACAACCGGCTGGTGCGGAAGGAGTACTGCCACATTGGCGTGGCGGTCGACACGCCCCGCGGGTTGCTGGTGCCGGTCATTCGCGACGTCGACCAGAAGTCGGTCGTGCAGCTCGCCAGCGAACTCGCCGACCTTTCGGCGCGGGCCCGGGACGGGAAAGTTGCCCCGGACGAGATGCAGGGCGGCTGCTTCACCCTCACCAATCTCGGTGGTCTCGGCGGCACGGCCTTCACCCCCATCGTCAACTTCCCCGAGGTGGCCATCCTCGGTCTCGCCTGCACGCAGCCGGAGCTGGCGTTGAGCGACGGTCAGGTTGTCAGCCGCCCCATGCTCCCGCTCTGCCTCTCCTACGATCATCGCGTAATCGACGGCGCCGACGCCGCCCGCTTTGCTCGCCACCTGGCCGAGCTGCTGGAGCAGCCCGGGCGGCTGCTGCTGATCGGCTGAAGCGGCCGGTTGCCCCTCCGTCGGTTCGGTCAGATCGGTCTGATCCGTCCGATCGGTCGTGCGAAGCCACCCAACTAAGAGCGCCTCCCTGCAAGGAGCACCTCATGCCCTCCTCAACGCACCGCACCCAACTTCTCGTCCTCGGCGCCGGCCCCGGTGGGTACGGTGCGGCGTTTCTCGCCGCCGACCGCGGGCTCGACGTGGTGCTGGTCAACGACGACGCCGCGCCGGGCGGCGTCTGCCTGCACCGCGGCTGCATCCCCTCGAAGGCGCTGCTTCACCTGGCGCACGTCGTGGAGACGGCGCGCGACGCCGAGCAGTGGGGGCTGACGTTCGCAGAGCCGGCCGTCGACCTGGAGAAGGTCCGGGCGTGGAAGGACAAGACCGTCGGCAACCTGATCGGCGGACTCTCCAGTCTGTGCAAGTTGCGCGGGATCGACTACCGACAGGGGTGGGCGACGTTTGTCGACGCACAGACCGTGAGGGTTGAGGGACCGGGCGAGGGCACGTTTGCCTTCGACAACTGCCTCATCGCCACCGGATCGGAGCCGGTGAAGCTGCCGTTCATGCCCAACGAGAGCCACCGGGTACTGGATTCCACGAGCGCCTTGGCGCTGAAGGAGATCCCCGAGAGCCTGCTAATCGTGGGCGGCGGGTACATCGGGCTGGAGTTGGGCACCGTGTATGCCGCCCTGGGCAGCACCGTGACGGTGGTGGAGCTGACGGACGGGCTGCTTCCCGGCTGCGACCGCGACCTCGTCCGACCACTGCAGAAGCGCGTGGCGGGGCTGTTGGACTCCATTCTCCTGAACACGAAGGTCGCCGCGGTCAAGGAGACGAGGACCGGCCTCGAGGTCAGCTTCGAGGGCGAGGGCGCGCCTGCTTCGCAGTCGTTCGACCGGGTTCTCGTCGCAGTCGGCCGGCGGCCCCGGGGCAACGGCTTCGGGCTGGAGAATACCGGCATCGCGCTCAACGAGCGCGGGTTCATCCCAGTGAACGAGACGCGCCAGACCGTCCTGCCCCACCTCTACGCCCTCGGCGACGTGGCCGGCGAGCCGATGCTGGCACACAAGGCCACTCGCGAAGGCAAGGTGGCGGTCGAGGCGATCCTGGGCGAGGCCACGGTCTTCGACCCGCGAGCCATCCCCGCGGTGGTATTCACCGATCCCGAGATCGCCTGGTGCGGGTTGACCGAGACGCAGGCGAAGGCGCAAGGGCTTACGGTCGAGACTGCCAAGTTCCCTTGGTCCGCCTCCGGCCGCGCCCTCACCATGGGCCGACCTGACGGGCTGACGAAGCTCGTCTTCGAGCCGGAGACGCACGTCGTGTTGGGCGTCGGGTTGGCGGGCGTCGGCGCCGGCGAGCTGATCGCCGAAGGCGTCCTCGCCGTCGAGTTCGGCGCCACCGCCGAGGACTTGGCGATGAGCATCCACCCGCACCCGACCCGATCCGAGACGGTGGCGGAGACGGCTGAAGGGCACTTCGGCCAGTCGACCCACTACAGGCAACCGGACAAGCATTGAGGCAGCCTGTGATAGACTAAAGCCTCGACTACCTGCCTCACGAGGAGGTGAACTACCATGCGCGCCGTGAAGGCGGTCTACGAAGACGGGAACGTGTCACTTCGCGAGCCTGTGAGCCTGAAGGGCAGGCATGAGGTGACGGTGCTAATCCCGGAGCCCAGAGAAGACGGCATTGCCGCCACAATGGCCTGTGCCGGCATGCTCAACGATCTCACACCGGAGCAGCAGCGGAAGTTCGATGAAGCGTTGTCGCGGAAGGTGTGGTTCAGCGGGCGGGGGGACCTGTGAGACGGGCGCTGTTGGACACGGACACGGTGTCGTGCTTCCTCAAGCGACGCCCGAGCGTGGTGAGCCGGGTCAGGGATTACTTGGCTGAACACGGGGGGGCTCGACTTCAGCGTGATGACGCTGTATGAGGTCCGCCGTGGGCTGCTCCACATCGAGGCCCACGAGAAGCTCGCCCGCTTTGAGGCACTGGCAGATGACGGTACTGTGTGGGTTGTCGACCGCCGCGCGGCCGAAGTGGCGGCAGAGATCTGCGCAGACCTGTGGAGTCGGGGTGAGCCGCTCAGCGATTCGGACATCCTGCTCGCAAGTGTGGCCGAGGCGAATGGTCTCCCACTCGTCACCAACAACGAATTCCACTTCAGCCGCATCTCCGGACTCCAGACGGAGAACTGGCTTACGGATTAGCGCAGCGGCACCCACGACCGACGCGCCCAGATGCCAAGACAGCAGGAACAGCGCGTCAGCGCGCCGAACTTTGGGGCACCCCGTTTGGAGGACCCAGCCCGCATGAGCACAGCCGATGACCGCCGGAAGGCGATTGAGTTCGACAGCCCCGAGTTCATTCCCGTTGGCGTCAGCCTGCTGCCTGCGACGTGGAAGAGGTACCGGGAGGAGTTGGAGGAGCTGGTCGCGCGACACCCGGTCATCTTCGGCGAAACCACGAAGGGCGAGCGCGACTTCGACGCCATCGGCGGCACCTACGCGGAAGGCGAGCATGTCGATGCGTGGGGCTGCGTCTGGAGCAACATCCACGCCGGCTGCGAGGCGTTCGTGACTGGGCATCCAGTGCCGCAGCGTGACATGATCAACAGCTTGCAGGCGCCCGCGCCCGGGGCGGGCATGCCCCATGGCTTCATGTTCCTGCGGCTGACGTATCTCCGCGGCTACGAGGAGCTGATGGTGGACTTCGCCGAGGAGCCACCCGAGCTGCAGAGGCTCCTCGACATTGTGCTGGAGTACAACCTGGGCGAAGTGCGGCGCGCGCTGGAGCCGCCGCCGTACATGATGCATTTCGGCGACGACCTGGGCCTGCAGGACGCGCTCCCGATTAGCCCGACACAGTGGCGCAAACACCTGAAGCCCTGCTTCGCCAAGATCTATGGTCTCTGCAAGGAAGCCGGCTCAAAGGTCTACATGCACACCGACGGTCATATCGTCCCCATCATCGAGGACCTGATCGAATGCGGCGTCGACGTGCTCAACCCGCAGATTCGCGCCAACAAGCTGGAGAACCTCGTCCGCGAGTGCAAAGGCAAGGTGTGCGTCAACCTCGACCTCGACCGGCAGGGCTTCCCCTTCTGGACGCCGGAGCAGATCGACGCGCACATCGAGGAGTGCGTCGCTGCCCTTGGCGCTCCGGAGGGCGGGTTGTGGCTGGGCGCTGAGTGCGGGCCGGATGTGCCGCTCGCGAACATCGAGGCCCTCTGCCAGTCGTTGGAGCGGTGTCGGGAGCGCTATGCGAACTGAAGACGGGAGCGGCGGTCTCGGCGGGGCACTTGAGCGCCGCGAGATCACCGCAGTGAATTGCCCCACCCGAAAGCCGCGCCCCGAGGCCAGGTACCACGCGAACCATGAGCAATGACACCGGGCCGGACCACAACCGCGCTCCGGCCACCCACCACCAGTTTGGCGCCTTCGGCGGTGTGTTCACGCCCGCCATTCTCACCATTCTCGGCGTCATCATGTTTATGCGCGCCGGGTTCGTGGTGGGTCAGGCTGGCATCAAGCAGGCGCTGCTCATCCTGCTGATCGCCAAGTCCATCACCTTCCTCACGGCGCTGTCCATCGCCGCCGTCTCGACGAACACGGAGGTGAAAGGCGGCGGGTCGTACTTCCTGATCTCGCGCTCACTGGGGCCGGAGTTCGGCGGGGCCATCGGGCTGACGCTGTGGGCGGCGCAGGCGTTGGCGGTGCCGTTCTACATTCTCGGTTTCGCTGAATCCGTCGTGCAGACGATCCCGGCGCTGGCCCCGCATTTCCTGACGCTGACGCTGATCGTCGCCGCTGCGTTGTTCGTGCTGACGTACGTCGGCGCCGATTGGGCAATCCGCGTCGAGTTTTTCGTGTTGGGCATCCTGGTGATTGCCATTGCCGCGTTCCTGCTCGGGTCGGCGCTGCACTTCAGCCCGGCTCAGTTCCACGCCAACTTCCACCCCGAGTACCTGCCGGGGCTCTCCTTCTGGGCTGTGTTCGCCATCTACTTCCCGGCGGTCACAGGCATCGACGCCGGGCTCAACATGTCGGGCGACCTGAAGGACCCGGCCAAGTCGATGCCTCTGGGTACGCTGTCGGCGGTGGTGGTCGGCGCGGTCATCTATGGCGCCCAGATACTGCTCTGCGGCGGCGCCGCACCGCGCGCGGAACTGGTCGAGACGCCCTTCAAGATGCTGGTGGGGCAAGCACCGTTGGGGGTGGGGTTCCTGGTGGTGGCCGGCGTGTTCGCGGCGACGCTCTCCAGCGCCATTGGTTCGTTTGTCGGCGGTCCACGCATCCTCCAAGCCTTGGCGCGCGACCGAATCTTCCCAGTGTTGCGGCCCCTTGGTGTCGGCTCCCGGAAGGGCGACGAGCCGCGCCGGGCGCTGGTGCTTACTGGGGTGATCGTGTTTGGCGTGCTCTACCTCTGCGGCAATGACCCGACCGGCGGCCCGTTCAACGTGGTCGCCGCGGTCATCACCATGTTCTTTTTGTACAGCTACGGGATGATCAACCTGGCGGCGTTCACGGAGGCATACACGAAGAACCCCTCATTCCGCCCGCGCTTCCGGCTGTTCCACTACTTCACGGGGCTGCTGGGCGCCATCGGTTGCGGGATGGCGGCACTGCTGATCAACCCGCTGGCAGCCGTCGCCGCCATGTGCATCCTCGGGCTGATCTACGGCTACGTGCGGCACGCCGAGCTGACGGTGCGGTTTGGCGACGCGCGGCGCGGGTTCTACTACCACACTGCTGGTCTGTTCGTCCGGGGACGCCGACCTGCTGGCGTGAGCTGGCGCGGCCTTACGCCCCTCGAGGCGCCGACCTGCCTGGGAGCACGTACGGTCAGCACAATGCCCCATACCCTCACCCGTCGCGACGCCCTCCGCACCCTCGCGCTCTCTGCCGCCGCTTCGAGCGCGGGGGGCCGCAGCGCCGCTGCTCAGGAGACCCGCATGAAGCCGAACCTCGTCGTCTTCCTGGTCGATGACATGGGGTGGCAGGACACCTCGGTGCCGTTCCACACCGCGCACACGCCCTTCAACGACCGCTACCGCACGCCCAACATGGAGCGCCTCGCCGACGAGGGCATGAAGTTCACCCAGGCGTATGCCTGCAGCGTCTGCTCGCCCACGCGCGTGTCGCTGATGACCGGGCTCAATGCGGCGCGGCATCGCGTCACCAACTGGACGCTCCACAAGAACGCCTCCAACGATCGCCCGCACGACCGGCTGGAGTTCCCCCAGTGGCACGTCAACGGCATCAGTCCCGACGCCGCCACCGAGCGCGCCACGCACGTGAAGGCGCTCCCCGCGTTCCTCCGCGAGGGCGGCTACCGCACCATTCACTGCGGGAAGGCCCACTTCGGCGCGGTGGGGACGCCCGGCGCCGAGCCGCGGAACTTCGGGTTCGACGTCAACATCGGCGGCCATGCTGCCGGCGGCCCGGGCAGCTACCTGGGCACGCAGAACTTCAGCGCCGCGTGGCGGGACGGCGGCCACGGCTGGGATGTTCCGGGGCTGGACAAGTACCACGGGCAGGACATCTTCCTGACCGAAGCCCTCACCCGCGAGGCCCTTGCCGAGGTCGATCGCGCCGTTGCCGACGGGATTCCCTTCTACCTCTACATGTCTCACTACGCGGTCCATGTCCCCTTCGCCGAAGACAAGCGGTTTCTGCAGCGGTACGTCGCCGCCGGGCTCGACCGCACCGAGGCACAGTACGCCGCCCTCCTGGAAGGCATGGACAAGTCGCTGGGTGATCTACTTCAGCGTCTCGACCGCCACGGAATCGCCGACAACACCATCGTCCTCTTCATGAGCGACAACGGCGGGCTCAGCGCCCACGGCCGCGGCGGGGCGCCGCACACCCACAACAAGCCCCTGTCAAGCGGCAAAGGCTCGGCACACGAGGGTGGCACCCGTGTGCCCATGCTTGCCCGCTGGCCGGGCATCACGCAGCCCGGCTCAATCTGCAACGACCCGCTCCTCATCGAGGACTACTTCCCAACCCTGCTGGCCCTCGCGGGAGTCGAGAAGTGCGAACAACTCGGCGGCATCGTCGACGGCGTAACCTTTGAGCCGCTTCTTCGCCATGCCGGCGCCACGCCCACGGACCGCGCATTCTGCTGGCACTACCCGAACAACTGGGGCCCGACCGGTCCCGGAATCGGTCCGTCCAGTGCGGTCCGCGTTGGCGACTGGAAGCTCGTCTACTACCACGTCGATCGGTCCTACGAGCTGTTCAACCTCGCCGACGACCTCGGCGAGCAGCGCAACCTCGCCACCGACCAACCCACCCGAGTCGGGCACTTGGCAGAAGTCCTTCGGAACCACTTGCTCGACTGCCGCGCCGATATGCCGATTGACAAGCAGACGGGGGACCGGGTGCCGTTGCCGGGGTAGCCGCGAGCGCGCTCAGCGCTCGACCACAACTTCGCACGGAGCCGTCTGCCGTCGGAGCACGACGACGGCTCTGGCTTCGTCCCACTCGGCCGGCTTCCCGTTGACGGCCGCCCGCAAGAATCTGCCTGCGGGTGGTGGCGGCACTCGCAGCAGGATCATCTCCGCTTTTCGCTCCGGCGGCGTCAGGCGCACGGTCACGCGCTTCTCAGTCGCTTCCACCTCGAAGCTCACTCGTCCCCACCGCGTCGGCGCTGCCTTCACACTCCAGCGCTGCCCAGGCGCGAACCACCGTCGCGGGGCGGCCTTGCCCAGCCAGAGACGGTCAGCGGCTCGTTCCTCGAACACAAGCAGCCACCGCGTCAGCAGCGGAATGGTGAGTTGCGCGGGCACGCAGTAGTCGGCGCGGTAGGTCCGCTCGGCCACGTCGTGAATGTCAACCTGCTCGAAGTCGGAGAAGGTGCCGCGCATCTGGTGGGTGGTCAGGTGGCCGTAGTACCCGAGCTGGTAGTGCTCGATGCGGTCCAGCGTCAGCAGCCCCCGAGCGTAGTTGGCATACGGCCAGTCGTCAAGCCGACCCATGAAGCGGGTCAGGCCGAGGCACTCGCCTTGGTGCCGACGGCGATACTCGACGAGCGCGGTTGCCTGCTCCGGCGACAGGAAGTCTGCCGACAGCATCTCCAGCCAGTAGCGGTAGTTGGTGTACGAGGCGAGTTGGTCCTGAACCATGGACTGGAACGGTTCCCCGATGCCCGGGTACGGCGGCAGGAACTCAGGATCACCTTCCACCGTGCACTCTTCCAGGGAGCGGACGAGGTCCTCGCGGAGCGCGGCAGCTTCGTTCAGTAGGCGCTTACCGCGGGCGCGCGACTGCTCGGTCTCCGACAGCAGTCGCCCCCACTCCACGAGTCCGCGCCAGGCCCACATGCTGCCTGAGTAATAGTACGCTACCTTGTCTCGCGTGTCTGCCTCGGGCGAGCCGAACAGCAGCCCGCGCGTGCCGGGTGTCACGTCGGTCCGCGCCAGGCTGGCCCGGCGCAGACTGAGCAAGTGCTCGCAGATTCGGTCCACCACGTTGCGTTCGCGGGCGAGCCAGTCGCGGTCCTGCGAGTAGCGGACGAAGCGGACCACGCGTTCCAGCATCATCCCGTATTCCGAGACGGCGGGGCCGTAGTAGTCGAACGTGCCGTCGGGCTTCACGAGGTTGTGGAGGTAGCACTCCAAGTCGCCCCGCGCCTCGTCGAGCAGCCCCCACTCCAGTTCAGCTTCTACTGCCCCTAGGGTCGTCGGCGGGAACGCGTCGTGCTCGTTGCCGGCGTAGGTGCCGAGCCCATACTTGGGTCGGTCGCCCGCATACGTGATCCGCGTTCGGACGAGACCTGCCAGCGAGGAGTCCACCAGCCGGCGTTCCGGCAGCTCCGCCTGCAGGGCCGACTTCGCGAACCGGGTCCACTCGCGATGCAGGGAGAGAAGCGCTTCGAACAGCGGCGCGGGCGTGGGCAGTTCGTTTGGAGGATCAAGGGCGAACGCCTTCCAGCCCCCCTCGCTGCGCACGCCGACGAACGCGCCGGCCGGTGTGGCGAAGGCAAGCTGCTCCCAGCCTCGCTTGCTCTCCTCGTCAAAGAACCCGTAGTCAGTGGCGGGGAGGAACCCGCCCAACAAGCCCCGTTTGGCTTGCGTAGCATGGAGGCCGGCGAAGTGCCTGCCGGGATCGAACAGCGGCTTCTCGATCCGCTTCGCGCCATACCCGGCCGGCAGGTAACCGAGGGTTCCGTCGGCGTCGAGGGCCAGCTTCTGCTTCATGTCGCGCGTAGCGAGGAAGGTGTAGCCGGTTAGTACTACAACCGTACTTAGCGCGAATGTGCTCGGCGAGGGTCTCCTGACCCCGCCGCTCCCCGGACCGACAGGTCTCCTCGAATCCCGTGGATTCGCAGCCCTTTGAGACCTTCCGGTCAAGCGTTTCGGGGCGGTCGGAGACCTGCCCCGAGCTAAGTACGGTTGTAGTATTAGGTCGGGCAGCCACCCGGCGACGTGCTGGTAGGACGGCTCCCCTTGCGCGAGCACCCGGTCGCCCAGGACATCGGCGGCACTGTTTTCGACCCAGTTCATGTACCCCGCGGGGTATCTCTGGAGCGGCCGCGCGATTCCGGCAAGCTCCCCGACCGCCTTGCGGATCTCGGCGACGACGCCCTTCCCGTCCAGGTAGACGAACACTCCCCAGTATCGGAAGCGCTTCTCCAGCACCAACGCTCGCGGCGTGTCGGTTCGTGCGACGGCGAGCCAGCCCCACGCGGACCCGCCCACCGACACGGTGCGCTCTTCGCCGGTCTCGGCATGACGGAGCGCCGCTGTCTCGCCCCTCCAACGCAAGAGCGCAGGAACTTCGAGCGTCTTCCGTTCCTGCGGTTCCTCCGGCGGGTAGTACCAGTCCTCCGCCACCGGCGCGAAGTCGTCGATCTTCAGGTTCTCGTCCACGAGCCCTCCCCTATCTCGGCGCCTGAGCTTGAGTTTGGGCGCCTTCTCGATTTCCTCTCGCTTGTTCGGTGGGTCGAATGGAGCCACGGCAAGGAAGAAGCCGTCGAGGTTCGTGTTGCCCTTGTCGGCGAGTGACTCCAGCCGCAGTGTGTGCCAGCCCGCCGAGAGGTCGCCCAGTGCGACCTGAACGCAGCGCCACTCGCCGTCCGCTCCGTGCCCCCATCCACCAGTCGGCGGGAACACGACGTCGGCCGCGTGGCGGTCGTCCAGCGACAGCGCGAACCGGCTCTCGGGCTCCGCTTGCCGGGCGGCGCGAAATGCAACGATGCACTGGTCCAGCGGCGCGTCCAGGCAGAACCGATAGACAACGAAGTGCCCCTTGGCGCCGCCCCAGTTCGACCCGAGGCACTGCCCGCCGGAAGCGCCTGGCGGCGGGTCGACTCGCTGTGAGCCGAACTGCTCGAAGTAGTGCTCGCCTTCGGTCCACAGCGCCTCGGCTGTACGCGCCGGCGCAGCCGCGGCGACGGGCGGCAGGAACATACTCAGTAACGCGACCGTCTGCAGGGGGATCATCGGGACTGGTTCTCCGTTGTTGAGGCGACAGGATAGCCGCGACGGCGGCGGAACTCAAGCCGACCGGCAACCGGAAGGACCCGGCCCAAGGGTGTAGAACCCAGAGGGTGCCCCGGCGAGCTCGTCTCGCCGGGGCGTATCCATGAAACCCAATCCGGTTGGACCAGACACTGTCGTTAACCTCTCGCAGGAGCAGATGCATGGCAAGAACAAGTCTGGTCGCGCTGATCGGCGGCCTGTGTGTGACGGCAAGCTGGCTGTGGCTCTTCAGCAGCCGCGCCGGGATGGACCGGGAGCGAGCGCTGTGGGGGCGATTCGCCAGGCTCCAGACTGAGCTCGCCGACCGACCGGCGGTTCAGGAGCAACTCAAGGAGGTGCGCGAGAACCTCGACAAGCGACACCTTGAGGCCGCCAGCGAGAAGCTGACCCAGGTAGAGCGACAGGCCCGCTGGTTGCGGGGACAGTCCACGGGAGAGGAAGGCAGACCGCCGCAGAGTCCGGACGCAGCTCCCGGCCAGCGAGTCGAGGGTGAGGGCGCAGGTTCGCCCGGTGGTGGGCCAGGTATGTCTGGAACGGACATGCGGGGTAAGCGGAACGGCGCCGAGCAGTGGCGCCGAGGAAACTGGCAGGGGAAGGCACCGGCCGAAGGAATGGGTGGCGAGCAAGCTGGCGCCGGCGAGCGGTGGCAGGAGGAACGCGAGCGGCTGATGGTGTTTGCTGCGCAACTGCCACCAGCGGACCGCGAGCGCGTGCTCCGCGAGACGGCAATGGTCGGCGCTGAAGTCGGCCGCCAGGCTAAAGAGGGGGGCGATCCGGCGCCGCTGAAGGCACTCCAACGACTCATCCGGCGAGCCGGCGAAGGCCGACTGACGGCGGATCAGTACCTGACGGAACTCCGTCATCTGGGCGCCCAAACCGGACTGAACGGCAAAGCGCCGGTCGGGGAGCGTGGCCGGCCGAGCGGGCCCGAAAGGACTCAGCGAGCTGGCGCCACCGGGCCGCAGCCGTGGCAACGGGGAGCCGGGCGAGAAGCGGGCGGAGGCACGGGAGCGGCCCCGCAAATCCCGCCCATGGCGCTCGAAGCGCTGGCCGGCCGTTGGGGTGGCGGCGGCAAGGCCCCCCGTGAGCTTGCAGAGCTACGGTTGGACAACCCCCGACTGGTGGTTCTGGTCGATCCGAGAACCGGCTCCCTCACCGTGACGGACCGCGTGACCCGCAGGACTTGGCGCGCAGCGGCCGGGGTAGATTCGCCGTTGGAAGGAGCCAAGGTGGAGGAACGCGTTCTCACCGCGCGGCTGTCGGGCGGCTTCCCCTGCCGGTTGCGCGTGGCGCTGGCGGACGCGGACTTGCGCATTGAGCTCACCCCCGAAGCGGTGCTTTCGCCGGGCGAGACGCTGAAGCCGGTGATCGCGTACCCACCGGCATTCGCGACTGCCGGCGACGGGCATTTCGCGCTCCCCCGCGAGAACCAGCCGAGCTTCGTCCCCGTCGCCAGTGGCAACGCAGCGTGGCTGCACGTCGCCGCGGTGCTGACTTCGCCGTGGTTCGGGTACGCCGATCCGCGCGGCGGGTACGTCGTCGCTCTCGAAGGCAAGCCCGGCTGGGAGGTCGCTCTTCGCCTCGAGGCGCCCAAGGGGAGCAGCCGCCTCCTCAGCCCGGTGTGGGCCGGAACCCCAGAGTCGTTGGGGCAGACGCTGGCGGCCACGATCCGCTTCACCTCCGAGACGACCTTCCCCGGCTTGGCGCGCATGTCCCAGTTGCTGACCGACCTGGGGTCGCCGGCAGCGGCTCGGGAGCGGTCTCAATGACGGCGACGATCGCGACGGGCACGGCGATCTCCACGAGCGGACTCCGCAAGGTCTATGGCGGCGGACTGCGGCGGAAGCCTCTGGTAGCGGTGCAGGCTCTGGACCTGGAAGTCGGCTGGGGAGAGGCGTTCGGTTTCCTCGGCCCCAACGGCGCCGGCAAGACGACGTCGGTGATGATGCTGCTGGGAAGCGTGCTGCCCACGGCAGGCAGCGGCGCTCTCTGCGGCCACGCGCTAGGTCACCCGGCAGGGCGGAAGCGCGTGGGATTCCTCCCCGAGAAGTTCCACTTCCACGACTTCCTCACCGCCGCGGAGCTGCTCGACCTGCACGGCCGGCTCCACGGCATGTCGGCGGCCGACCGCAAGGCGCGCGTTCCCGCCGTGTTGGAGTTGGTCGGGCTTGCCGACCGGGCGCGCGTCCCCGTGCGGGAGTTCTCCAAAGGAATGCAGCAACGAGCGGGACTGGGGCAGGCGCTGGTCCACGACCCCGACCTGGTGATTCTGGATGAGCCCACCTCGGCGCTCGACCCGCTGGGCCGCCGGAAAGTGCGCGATATCATCCTGTCGCTCAAGTCCCGCGGCAAGACCGTGTTCCTCAACTCCCATCTCCTCTCGGAAATCGAGCTGTGCTGCGACCGCGTCGGAATCATGCACCACGGCCAGTTGATCCGGCAAGGCGGAATCGAGGAGTTGACAGAGCCGTCCGTCTCGGTCGAGATGCGCCTCCGCGGGTTGACGCCGGAGTTGGAGCAGCGTCTGGCGGCCCTAAGCTCCAGCCTGACCGTGACCGGCGAGCACGTCTCCCTCCACCTGTCTACGCCGTCCACCGTGTCCACCCTCGCTCCGATGGTTGTGGCCGCTGGCGCAGAGCTGCTGGAGCTGAAGCCACAACGCCAAAGCCTGGAGGAGCTCTTTGTGAGGCTGGTCGGCGGCAACGGCGCGGAATCGCAGAAAGGGGCAACGGCGTGAGAGGGCTCTACGAGATCGCGCGGCTGACCATGTTGGAGTCGCTCAAACGACGAACCGCTGTCGTCGCCATCCTGTTCACGATGTTCCTCATCGTCGGCATGACGCGGCTTGCCGTCCGCACCGAACGGAAGATTGAGCACCGGCGAGTGGAGCGCGGTCGCCCCGCTGCGGCGCTGGTCGAGGGCAAGCCGGTGGAGCACGCCCTCTTCACGGAACTCATGCGCAAAGGCGGGCTGTGGATCGTCCGCACCTTCACCATGTTCTTGGCCATCCTGTTTGCGGCCGGCGCCCTTGCCGGAGAACGCGAAAGCGGCGCACTGCACACGGTGATCTCCAAGCCAATCACCCGGTGGCAGATTCTGTTGGGCAAATGGCTCGGGCTGAACGCCATTCTGCTGATCTACCTGGTCGTGCTGGGCAGCCTGCTCACCGGCATCCTGTGGTGGCGCACCGGTGCATTGAACGAGCAGATCTTCTCTGGGGCGATAGCCTCGCTGATGTTCGGGGCGCTGTTCACGACGTTGACGCTCTCACTCTCCGCCGTCGCCTCGACGTGGCTCTCGGCCGGGATCGGGCTGCTTAGCTGGCTCGTCGGCAGCCAGGAGTACGGCCTTCTGCGCATGATCGCCCACGGGCTCAACCAGAACGAGCCCACGCGGGAAGCAGCCGAGACGCTCTACGGCGTCTGCCGCTGGTGCGGCATGCTCGTGCCCACCGGCCGGATCGCCCTCTGGATCGACCACGTCAGCGGCCGCCTGGACCTCGATGGCTTCATGGGCAGGCAGCCGTTCGTGCGACCCGAAGCGAGTCCGTGGGACTTGGGATACGTAGCGGTCTACGTGGTGGCGCTGCTGCTGCTGAGTGGGTGGGTGTTCTCGCGGACGGATCTGTAGCCTGGGCAGCCCTCCACAAGGTGTGTCGAAGTTTCCTACGCAGGGATGATTGCGGCGCTACGCGTCGAATGGGGAACCAACGTCACACCTCACCTGTGTCTCTTCGGCACGATGCACGGAAAGGAACGTACCCATGGCAAAGCGAGTCTCGCACCCCCCAACCAGCCGCTCCAACATCGTCCTCTTTATGATGGACACCCAGGGCGCGCGGAACATGCACTGCTACGGCTACCGGCGGCCGACGACGCCGAACATCGACCAGATCGCGAAGGAGGGCTGCCTGTTCGAGAACCACTTCGTGACCGCGCCGTGGACGCTGCCGGTGCATGCGTCGATGTTCACGGGCCGGTATGAGTCGGGGCACGGCGCGGGCGCGCAGCATGAAGGGCTGGAGCCTGGATTGCCGCAGATGGGTGAGGTGTTCACGAAGAACGGCTATCGCACAGTGGCGCTGTGCAACAACGGCTGGGCGTACGACAGCGGCAACCCGTGGTCGGCTGGCACTGGATTTGAGGAGCACATCCGGTACGGGGCGGGCAACGTCGAAGCCGTCGCGCCCTACGTCCCCAGCGACAACCCCGACGAGCGGGACAACGGCTCCTTCAAAGCCGTCGGCGTCGCGTGCAAATGGATCGACGACAACGTGGTACGGTCGCGCAGCAAGAAGCCGTTCCTGATGTTCGTGAACTGCACTGAGCCGCACGATGTCTACAACCCGCCCGAGCCGTGGCGCAGCCGATTCCTGCCGGAAGGCGTGACCTACGAGCAGGCCTTGGCCGCCAAGGGCGGGCAGGCCGTCACCACCATTGGCGACAAGCCGCTGACCATCGACGATTGGATCGTGCAGCGCGCGTTGTACGACGCCGAGACTGCTTGCCTCGACCACCGCATCGGCTGCCTCGCTGAAGAGCTGAAGCAGCGCGGTGTCTACGACGACACAATCTTCATCGTCACCGGTGACCACGGAGACGACCAAGGCGAGCACACGCACTACTCGTATCACTCTCAGAACGGTGTGTACGACAGCGTGTGCAAGACGCCCCTGGTGATCCGCTACCCCAAAGCGTTCAAGCCGCGGACCCGCTGCAAGGAGCTGGTGCAGATCAACGACCTCCTCCCGACGCTGATGGAGCTGTGCGAGATCGAGGACGAGGAAGCCCGCGCCAGCATCCAAGGCGAGAGCCTCCTTGCCGCGCTCACAGGCCCCACCCGCGAGTTCGCCCTCATCGAGGCCCAACGCGCCATCCACGTCATGCGCCGCGGCTGGACCGAAGCCGGAACCCCCGCCGACCTCGACGTGCGCTTCGCCAACGTCTGGTACAAAGCCGCGCGCACGAAGACCCACAAGTACATCTGGGCGTCCAACGGCGCCGACATGCTCTTCGACCTCAAGCGCGACCCCGACGAGCGCTGGAACCTGATCGAGCAGAAGCCCCAGCTCGCCAGCAAGCTTTGCAAGGCGCTGGAAGCCAAGCTCATATCCATGGAGCAGCGCTACTACGTGGACATGTTCAAGCCGACGAACACCCGGTCACACCAGCCCGCAGTCACCCGCCGACTCCAAGCGTGGGGGCTCTACCAGACTGGTACCGTCGCGCCGTATGACCCGGCGGAGCAAGTGCGGTGGGAGCAGGAGCACGGAAAGTAGCACAGGTTGCCGAACCTGTGTCGCAAGGGTGAATGCCGGTGACGACACACCTGGCCTACGCGTTGACGCTCGCGGTGTTTGCGGCTTCGCCGCCACCCGTGACCGGCGAAGCCGCGGCGCCGCCCCTTACCCTCCCCCTCACCTACATCCAGTCCGGCTTCACCACCGACGACCCGCCGGCGTGGTTCTACAAGACGTATGACCGCAAGCGGCTCCGCGTCGAGGGGATTGCGCAGTTCTTCGACGGGGCGGAGGTGCTGAACCTGAACGTCGACACGGCGACGGGGCGTCGGGACGTGCGCGATCTGGCGCGGGCGATGCGGGCTGTGTCAGCCGAACAAGGGAGGCTGTTCCCCGGGTTCTGGAGCTTCCCGCGGCTGCCGGGGTTCTTCCGGCCGGAGGAGGTGGCGAAGCAGCCGGAGAGCTATCGAGCGTACTCGCTGAAGGCGGACAGGTCGGTGTGGCGGCGCGCGCCGTCGCTGCCGGAGGACAACGAGTCGAAGATCAAGTTCACCGGGGAGCTGTTCGATGTCGCCAACGGCGCGGCGGTCGAGGAGCTGTTGGCGAGCATTCGGCGCGTGTTCGCCTGGGACGGACCTGAGGACGAGTGCGTCGGCGCGCTGTGCGGGTTCATTGTGCTGAACGAGTGCATGCTCTCCAGCAACTGGGAGTCGGTATGGTCGAAGCAGGAGACGGAGCACGACGTCGCGTCGCCGGACACCGTGATGCGGCTCGGCCGGAAGACGCACCGCGAGCTATTCGTGGACGCCGACCCGCGGTACTCATATCTCAACCCGGCCAAGCGTTGCGTGCCGCTGTTCTCGCCGACTGCCCGCGACAGCTTCGTCGCCTTTGCCCGCGAGCGCGGGCACAACTTCGACAAGCTGCCGGCCGACCGGAACGAGTTCAACGACGACGCCGCCACGGTGTCGCTGCCCGACTGGGTTGAGTTCGTCGATCCGGCCGACACTAACTACTGGCGCGTGTGGGAGGACTGGGTGTACGAGACGTGGACGACGTTCATCGAGCGCGTCGCTCGCGCGTGGTGTCTGGCGCAGAAGGGCAACCCGTACTTCCGCGGTGTCCTCTACTTCCAGTTGCCCATGTGGTACTCGCTGCGGGAGGCGTCGAAAGAGCCGGTTGCGTTCCAGTACCGCGACGAACGCGGCGACCTGCAGACTGAGACGGTGACGATGGCCGACTACGAGGAGTACGACGTGCTCAACTCGGTCGCCATGGGCACCGACATGGAGCGCCTGATGCGAAGCCCATGGTTCGCCGGCATGGTGCATGAAACGACCAAGTCGATCCACGTCCGACCGCCGGGCAACTTGTCGCTGGACGAGTACGACGAAGCCGTTGAGAACCACCAGCGCTTCCGGCATTACTTCCTGGCGCAGGGCGCGTTGGCAAAGCGGGTCTGCCATGCGAACGGCAAGCTGTTCGGCGCGTTCGCCCGGTCGCAGTACTTCAGGGGGAGTAAGCACCTGACGCCGGAGTCGTTCGTCCGGGCATTCGACCGAGCGATCGTCCCGCTTCAGCCGGACGTCGTCGCCACCATCGGCCCGTGGTTCGCTGAGCAGTCCAGCCTCGACCCGAAGTACCGACCCGTCATGTTGGGCACCACCGGCCCCTTGGAGAGCGTTTGGCAGGCCAAGCGCGAGGAGTACCGGCGCGGGTTCCCCACAAAGCAGTGAGAGCAGCCGCCTGCGGCTGCTCTCACGTTTTGACTTCATGCCACCCGCCCGGAGGCGAGTGCCTGGCCGACTGGGCGCTTAGCGGAAGTCTCTCGGCGAGAACCGGCGAGGACGCTCCTCGCGACGGCCGCCGCCGCCACTACCACCGCGGTAGCCGCCGCCACTACCACCGCGGTAGCCGCCGCCACCGCCGCCGCCGCCGCCACTGCGACGACCGCCGCCACCGCCGCCGCGACTCGACGGGGGCACTTCGCGGAACTCGTCCAGTAATGTGGCCTTGGTCGCCCGGGGGCCCTTGTCTGACTGCTCGGTCTCGAACTGTACCCGCTGGCCTTCCTGGGGCCGGGCTGCTTCGTCGCCAAACGCGGTGATGTGGACGAAGACGTCGTTGCCATCGTCGCTGGCGATAAAGCCGAAGTTGCGCTCCCCGTTGAAGAATCGAACCGTTCCCTCTGCCATACGTGGCTCCTGTTTTGCCGTTCCGGGTTCGAGATTACGACGTTCACGCGCTGGGCAAGCAAGGGCCCGGTCAGGGAACGTAGCACCGCGTCCAGGAAGACGGTATTTGCCGGCTAACGTAAAGTCCGGCAAATTGGAGTATACTGCACATTTCGTCTGCGTAGAAGGGCGCGCGCGAAGCATAATTCCCATGGCGGCGACCGCGGCTCCGTTCAGGGGCTGTGACTTTGCGAGAGGCAGGTCTCCCCGGCAGACTTTGCGCGCTGGCGCAGTGAGGGGCCGGCGGGGAGAATGAGAGCAAGACTGCATGACACATCCAGCAATCATCCAGGGCGGCATGGGGGCAGGCGTCTCGAACTGGTTCCTGGCGCGCGCCGTGGCCGAGACCGGACAACTGGGCGTCGTCTCCGGCACCGCCCTCGACGTAATCCTCGCCCGGCGGCTGCAGGACGGTGACCCGGACGGGCACATGCGGCGGGCGCTGAGCTGCTTCCCGGTGCCCAGCCTCGCCCAACGCATAGTGGAAGAGCATTGCATTCCCGGCGGCAGAGCTGCATCTCAGCCGTTTCGGCGGATACCGGCATACGCGGCCGAACCCAGCGTGGAGTCGCAGCAACTGACCGTCGTGGCCAACTTCGTCGAGGTCTTCCTCGCCAAAGAGGGACACGACGGAGTGGTGGGCATCAACTATCTCGAGAAGATCCAGATGCCCAACCTGGCCTCGCTCTATGGCGCCATGTTGGCCGGCGTCGACTATGTGTGCATGGGCGCCGGAGTCCCGCGCGAGATCCCCGGGATCCTGGACCGGTACACCCAGCATCAGCCCGCTTCTCTCAGGCTACTTGTCGAGGGGGCCACGGGTGACGACGACTACCGAATGACCTTCGACCCGACGGAAGTGATCGGCGGCGGGTTGCCGCCTCTGCCGCGCCCCTTGTTCCTCGCCATCATCGCCTCCGCGGTTCTGGCGCAGACGCTTGCCAAGAAGGCAACGGGCAAGGTCGACGGCTTCGTCATCGAGGGGCCCACTGCCGGGGGGCACAACGCCCCGCCGCGCGGGCTGCTGCAACTCAGCGACTCGGGCGAACCGATCTATGGGCCGAAAGACGACGTCGACCTGAAGAAGATCGCCGCCCTCGGTGTGCCCTTCTGGCTCGCCGGCGGCTACGGAGAGCCGCCGGGGTTGGAGAAGGCACTCGCACTGGGCGCGGTGGGCATCCAAGTGGGTACCGCATTCGCCTTGTGCCGGGAGTCCGCCCTGACGCCCGAGACGAAACAGACGCTGATTGGCGCCCTCCGCAACGGAGAGAGCGAGGTGTTCACCGACCCAGTCGCCTCACCCACGGGATTCCCGTTCAAGGTGGCGCGTCTGGAGGGGTCTCTCTCCGAGCGCGAAGTCTACGAGAACCGGAAGCGGGTGTGCGACCTCGGGTACCTGCGACATGTCTACCGCAAGCCCGAGGGCTCACTGGGCTACCGCTGTCCGGCCGAGCCCGTCAACGCCTACGAGCGCAAAGGCGGCAAAGCGGAGCAGACGCTCGGCCGTAAGTGCCTGTGCAACGGTCTGCTGGCCAACATCGGGATCCCTCAGTGCCACGCCTCTGGCTACGTGGAGAAGATGCTGCTGACCGCGGGGGACGACCTGAAGAAGCTGTCGCCGCTGGTGGAGCAGTCGGGCGACTCCTACTCGGCCAGGGATGTTGTCAAGTACCTGCTGGGGTCTGGCTGACAACGGGCTGACGCCACGCACTCGCCGAGCGCCGCTGCTCGGCTGTTCGCTCACAGTAGTGGGTCGGAGGCTGGCTCTCGGCAGGCCCGGTCCGCTCTACTCCGCGACGTACTCAACCACAAGCTGCGGCCCCTTCCCGCCTTCGCGGGCGTAGTAGTTGGCTCCGTCGGTGGAGGTGGGCTCGAGGACGAGGCTGAGTTCCTTCCTGCCGGTCAGGTCTACCTTCAACTCGCGTTCCTCAAGTGTGTCCCGGCCGACACGGCCGAGGGTGCCGACTACGGTCCCGGGCTTGGGCCGGTTGGCGTAGGTGAGCGTGTACTCTTCCCACGGTTCGTCGACCAAATGGATCTTCCCCGAGTCGCCGCTCTCGGAGGCTTCGGAGGGAGCGGTGTGGATCAGCAGTTTGACGGAGACGACCTTCCCCGGCACCTGGAGCGGAAAGCGGAGGTAGCCGATGTTGTGGCTATTGTCGCCCATGGCCGCTCCGCCGCCATCCACCAACAACGTGGCGAGGTGGCCGAAGTTGGCCGTCGGCTGTCCGGCGCCGGCGTAGCTGTCCTCGGAGGCGTCGATCACCAGGCGGTGGCGCGGGCCGAGGTACTCGAGAGCGGTTGTCCGCTCCGTCTCCGTCGTGCCGTCCTGGCGGATCAACGACAGAGTGACCTGGAGGTTACCCGGGTCGCCGGGCTTCGCGACGGAGGCTTTCAGTTCGAGGGTCAGCTTCGCGTCTTTGGCGAGGTTGACCGGCGTTTCCGCGGGGGTGACGGCAAAGCCGGCCGGCGCGGTCACCCGGAGGGTCCCGACGAAGTCGGCGTCGGTGTTGTTGACCAGCGCGACGGTGCCGCTCTGCTCCTTGTCCACATCGCTGACCAGGAATGAGGGCGCCGCCATCCCGACGGACAAGGTCTGCTCTCGGATCACTTCCAGGGCGTTGAGGAGGGGCATCTGATTCGGAGTTGGGGCGGCGGCTTTGGGGACCAGCTCGACGGTGAGGTCGCCGTCCACCTGAACGCCTGGGAACTCCTTGACCACTGCCGTGTCGCGTCCGCCGGCAGCCTGGATAATGTCGAAGCCCTCCGCCACGGTCTTGCCTTGGAGCTTGATGTCGAAGACGCGCTGACCGGCGGCCGTGTTCTCCCGGTCGGCGAAGCTCAGCCGGACGGTGTAGAGCGCGGAGCCGTCGGCCGCACCGACCAGAGGGACGACGCACTTCCGCAGCCCGGCGGCACCCGAGGTATAGAGCCAGGGCGCCGCCGTGCCCTGCGTCTTGCCCAGCTCGGCCGGCTCGCTGAAGTACGTCTGGCCGGGGAAGTTGGTCAGCGTCGCGCTGAACGCGAGCGGCATCCTGCCGTAGGGCCGCGGGTAGCTCAGCCACAGGTTGCCGTCGGGGCCGCGGCGGTCGCCGGGCGCGCCGAGGTTCACGCACAGATGCCGCACCGGCAGGGCATCGCCGGGGGCGCTGTAGATGCCCCATTGCTTATTGGCTTCGCGGTGCGCGAACACGACGGTCGTTTGGATCGGAAACGGACACACGCAGCCGGAACTGCCTTCGGGCACGACCACCAGACCGCCGGCCGGGATCATGTTGATCCAGCAGCCGGTGCGCTGACCCGCGAAGTGATTCGTGCCCTGGTCGGCGATCAGGTCGTACCAGGCGATGCTGCCGGATCGGAAGAACAGCGCGTTCGTGCTGCCACAGACGGTGCCGCAGTGGTGGCCGGGTCGCTCAAACTGCCAGACGGACTGGCGACCGGTCACCGGGTGGATGCGCAGCTTCTGTTCGCCCGTCCGCAGGTCGAACGCCCACGGCTCGGCATAGACGGTGTCGCCGATGATCAAGGGACGGATCCGGTAACCGACAGGCTTGCCCCAGAGCTTGGAGCCATCGGCAGCGGACAGCGCGACGATGGTGCGGGCAGCATACTCGCCGCCAAGGAACTGCGGCCAGAAGTGCCCATTGCGGTAGGCACCGGCAAAGAGGAGCACGCCGTTCTGGCACATCGCGACCAGCACGTCCGAGGGGTCGCTGCTGCAATCCGTCAGGTCGACGGCTTTCCTCCAGACTTCGTTGCCGCTCTTCGCGTCGAGCGCAACAACCAGGCGCACGTCGGCGCTGGTCAGCTCCTTCTCGGCGGCCGCGGCGTCGATGTTCTTGCGCTTCCTGAGTTCGTCGATTCTCGCCGCCAGCGCAACCTGCCGGTCTGCTGGGGTGGCGGACCGGTCGGCGAAGAAGAGCCGGCCGTCACTGATGGTGAGGCTGTTGTGCTTGATGCTCTGTCCGCGGTAGAGCCAGCGCTGTTGGCCGGTATCCGGGTCCACAGCGAACACGGCGTCGCTTCTCTGCGAGCCGGGCGTGGCGCTGCCGAAGAGCAGTCCGTCGGCCACCGCCACGTAGCCCCAGTTGCGGGCGCTCCCGTCCGGGGAAGCCGGGACTTCGTAGGTGGCGCGGGTCTCCCCGGTGAGGGCGTCCAGCCGGAGACACTGCTTGCCCGTCGCGACGTACAGGCTGTCTTCGGTCGCCGCCAGGTTGCTGCACTCGACGTGCATGGCGACCCGCTTGGCGCCGGGCACTTCCTTCTCCCACAGCATCTGCCCGTTGTAGGCGTCAAACGCCATGATCCGCGGCTTGCCTTCCCGGCCGGTCAGCAACTCGCCTTGCAGAAAACAGCGCCCGCCGACGACTAATGGCGCCGCCGCGCCCTCGTGTCGGTTGACCGCCTTGTCCGGTCCCGGCTCGCCGAACCACAGCACACCGAGCGGGCACTTCACCAGGGCGTCGGCCGTCGCCGCGACGTTGCCGGCGTTCGCATACTGATGCGACCAATCGGCCGTGTTCGGCAGGCGGCCGCGGACGAGCTTCGTCCAGCCTTCACTGACTTCCGCCTTGGCGCCTTGAAGATCGGTGTCGCCAAGCCACTGCCGGGGGGCATTCGGCGCCAGCGGCGTGACGGCCAAGCCTGCGTTCGTCGGCTGCCCGAGGTAGAGGGTGCCGCCTACCGGCTTGAGCAGGCGGAACATTTCCTTGGGCGATCCGGGCAGCTCACCCGAGATCAGCGCGCTCTCAGAGACGATCAGATTGGCGAAGTAGTCGGCATAGGGTACGTCCGTGTAGGCGACCTTCGAGAGGTCGTCCTGGTGGATGGTCACGTGGGTGCCGTAAAGCCCGGCGGCATTGAGCGCGGCTCTCGCTGCGCTGACCTTGGCGGCGTCACGCTCCACGCCGTAGATCCTCAGGTTCGTGCGTCTGGCGAGCTCCGCCGCCAGCCGGCCCGTGCCACACCCCCACACGAGGCAGTATCCCGAAGTGATTCCGGTCTCCTTCACGAGGCGCTGGGCTGCAGCGGCGAAAACCGGCGTCAGCTCATCCTTCGGGAACGGCTCGTCGCTCCGGGTGGCGGTCTCGTCCAGCGACTCGCCACCGCCAGCAAAGCAGTAAAGGGCGCCCTTGTCCGTGCTGACCAGCAGCCGGCCGGCCGCCACCGCCAGTCCCTTTGCCACACCGTCCACGCTGCCGGTCCAGAGCGACTCGCCGGTGGCGGCATTGACTGCCAGCACCTCGTTGTTGCCGCCGGCGAACAGTGTGTCACCGGCAACGATCATCGATTCGAGCCCCTTGTGCTGCAGCTTCCACGAGCCGACCGCGTCAATGTCGCCGTTGAGCGTCGCCAACTCCTGGTCGAGGGCCGCGAGTTGCTCCTTCAGCGTCGCCGCCTTCGCCTTGTCCTTCTCCCGGTTCGCCTGATCGGCGAGCACCCCCCGCTGGACCTCCATCCCCTTGCGCTTTGTGCTCAGCTCGGGGTACTTGCCGCGCGACAGGGCGGTGATCCCGAAGTCGCTCAGCAGGTAGGAGGTCGTCGTGCTGAAGAGCAGGCGCTTGCCGCGGAACCACGCGAACTTGCCGGCGCCCTGGTCGTCCACGCCCGTGATCTCCTGCGTGCCGGTGTACAGGTTGTCGCCGTCCAGCAAGGCGTAGGTGCCGCCGACCATCGCAGTGTCTTTGTAGATGTTGCGTTGGGCCACGAAGTTGCCGGTCGCCCGGTCGAACGAAGCGGGCATGGTCCTGCCGGTGGGCGCGTACAGCCGGGTCTTGGTGGCGAGCAGATACCCCTGCGGGGTGAAGGAGCCCTGGCCGGCGTTGCGGTCATCCAGCGTGTCGTTCTTCCAGAGCAGTGAACCGTCCTTCGCGTCGAGAGCGTACAGGAACACCCGCTCAGCAGGGAAGATGCCCGCCCCGAAGTAGACCACGCCAGCGTCGACCAACACGCCCGTGCGCACCGGCCAGAGCGAGATCATCCTGCCGTGCCCTAACACCATGAGGTCAGCCGGAGCAGCCCGGAACCGCCAGACAGGCTTGCCGTCGGCCGCGTTCAGGCAGTACACGAACCCGTCGTCCGCGCCGAAGTACAACCGCCCCTCCCACAGCGCCGGCGCCAGCCGAGGCGACGCCTCGGTGAAGAAGGACCACACCTCCTTGCCCGTGGCCGCGTCCAAAGCACACACTCTGTTCTCCGCCGCCGACGCGAAGTACACCAGCCCGTTGGCTGAGACGGAGTAGTAGGCGTCATCGAACTTGACGCGAGGCAGCTCCAGAAAGCCCTCAACAGGAACCGGCTTGGGATCGTCCCACGCGGGCTCCGGCGCACCCGACGGGGTATAGTGCCACCGTTCCGTCAGCGGCAGTTGCAGACTCTCACTGGTGACGCCACTGCGGGCGTTGTCATGCAGGTAAGCCGGCCAGTCGCCGGCCCGTACGACTCCCCCAAACGACAGGGCAACGAGGCAGGCGAGCGGCAGTCCGAAGAGTTCCCGTCGGTTCACGGTTGTGTGCTTAGGCATGCGCGTTGAGTCTCCTTGGGTAGGCTTCGTGCGCCTGCATTCGCGAGGGCGCTACGCAACCCGTCCGAGCGGTCCGATCTGTCAGCTCCGTCCGACACAGGCTGCGCAGACCGGCCATCGGCGCTCTCTTTGGACAGCGACGCCGGATTCCCTGCTTCGCGGAAGGTAACTACTCACCTTGCCCGCATTCGCGCCCAAGCGCCGGTTCATGCGGTTCAAGTTCGGACGCTATTTTAGCGCCTCCCGGTCACGTTTTCAAGATTCCTCGTACCTACTCAGGTACGCAAGCTG
>Ga0210049_1000908_pt1 | contig 26741 bp, 28 predicted proteins | sample CryGeyCG2014_300_2_FD_183964 | JGI IMG/M metagenome (GOLD analysis project Ga0210049, IMG submission 183964) | Groundwater microbial communities from aquifer - Crystal Geyser CG06_land_8/20/14_3.00 (SPAdes) (version 2) | ecosystem: Environmental > Aquatic > Deep subsurface > Groundwater | place... | reverse complement strand
TATTCACTGGCATTTTCAAGTTCAGAAAGATCAACCTCTATCTGGGTTAAATCGATCAGTCTTTTCAAAACGGAGCAGGCCACTTTTACATTCTTCGTCTGAAGATATTGGGGGGCATGGCCCCAAAGGCTGACCGCCTTCAAATCCCTCTTTTTAGCCGCTTCCAGAATAAAGGTGTGAATGCTAATAGGTCCGGAGTATTCCGTCAACCCCAGTCCGGCCTGGATCACCTTTTCTCTCAGTTCTTCGTGATTGAACAGGGCGCTGACCATTGGAGGATAGGTGTGAGGAATATAATCGTAAGTGCCGCCGATGGTAAAGATTTGCATCACATGGAATCTCTCAGCCAAATCGAGAATAAGGTCCGCAAAGATATTCCACCGAAGATGAGGTTCGACCCCATAAAAAAGGATGAGGTCGTTAGAAAGAGGATTTTTAACATAGTAAAAATGATTGCCCGGGGACTTCAACTCTATCAATCTTCCCTCCTTGATGACGGCCATCGGCCGTAAGGAAGAGATTTGATAAAAATTCTCTGTCGGAATGGAAGCGAATTTTTTTGCCTCTAAACTGTCGATCAAATGCTGCAAGGCAAAAGAAGAGACCTCTGCGGCATTGGGCCATCCCTCAAACCCGATGATCAAATACGGTTTATTTAGAGTTGGTTTCTCGAAGTAAATAATTTCTTCCATATTCTTCTCCTAAAAAAAATCATACCCCGTATCGTCCCTTTCTGTCAACATATCCCTTTTCTCCCTCCTCTTTCAGAGAAAAGAAAAATTTTATAAAAGATTGATTTTTGACCGCCTAATCAGTAAACTGGAAAAAGTAGGATAAAATAATGTCAGCCAATGAGAATTTAATTAAAATTTTTGAGTATGCCCGCCAGCAGGAAGAAACAGGAAAATCTTTCTTCCAAGACTCCCTCCACAGAATGGGGGTGGGAGCAGCGATTAGCGCCTTCAAGCGGTTGATCCAAGAAGAAGAGCATCACATCCTTTTTATCAAAAATATCCTGGAGGGTCTGAAACAGGGAAATCCGATCGAACTCTCCGTTGGGAAAGACTTGGCCATTGAGCCCACCAATTATTTTGATGAACGAGCCAAATCAGAGTTCCTTCAACAATGTTTGGAGGGTTCGATGGTGCCGGAAGTGACGATTTTCAATACCGCCTGGTTGATCGAAAAGGATCTGAGCGAATTTTATGAGAAGATGTCTAAACAAACGGAAGGGAAAGCTAAGGAAGCGCTTCAAATGCTCTCCGCCTGGGAAAAAGAGCATGAACGGTTTTTCCGGGAATATCGCGATAAATTCTCGGAGACCTATTCCAAAATGCCCTGGGGTGGTTAATCTCCCCAAGGATTCTCCAATGGTTGGGGTTGACTTTTTAGGAAGAAGTAGCTACAATAGCTACTTGGAGGTGAAAGATATGCAAATGGCAGGCATAAAAGACTTAAAAAACAGGCTTACGCATTATCTCAGACTTACCAAAAAAGGGGACAGGGTCATTGTGACAGACAGGGGTGTCCCTGTGGCAGTCCTACACAGCATTGACCGGATTGAAGACGATGCACAAGTCGAAGAACGGCTTGCTTCCCTGGCAAAAAGGGGGATGGTGAGGCTCCCGGTAAGACAAGGGAAATTGGGCCGATTCAGAAGCATTAAGGTCCCCGGGAAACCAGTATCGGAAATAATCATAGAGGAAAGAAGATGATCTATTTTGACAGTAGTGCCCTCGTTAAAAGATATTTGAAAGAAGTTGGATCTGATATTGTTACAGGCATCCTGAACAGTGAAAGGATGGTAGCTACCTCGAAATTGACCTATCCTGAGATCTTTTCAGCTTTCATGAGAAAGCATAGGACGGGAGAAATAAAGAAGAAAACACTATATGCCGCTATCAATAGGTTTGAGAATGACCGGTACCATTTCTTTATCATCGAATTTCATGACGAACTTTTACCAAGGATTAAGAACCTTGCTGAAAAATACCCTCTCAAAGGCGCCGATACTTTGCATCTGTCTTCAGCGCTATGGCTGAAACAAAATTCTGGAGAAGATGTGACTTTTGTTGCCTCCGATTTGAATTTACTTAAGGCTGCCGAAGTAGAAAATCTTCGAATCGTGAACCCGCGGGAAGAAAGGTGGGGTCAGACTTGATTATTGAGTTTCAAACCAGAAAGAATAGCTTTTAAAAACTCAATCCAGTGAAAGCATGATGGGTCATTGACAAAGAACATTTGGTTCCCTCATTGCGGAAAATAAGAAATGGGGAAGTCAAATGGGTGTATTGTGATGGAAACATTCTTTTAATCCCCACTCTGTGTCAATCAAACTCGCTACTTCACTACAATACAAGCAAGAGAAAGCCTTTCGGCTCCCTCCGCTCTTGCCCATAAAACCGGCGTAATGAGGTCAGGCATCGGAAATACGTTATTTTTTTGCCTCAAGGCCCTGAACCCGCCTTTAGATGATCAGCATTCAGGGAACCCCAAAAATGTTCTGTATCTATGATCCAAGGAGAGTGTGAGAACAAACTCTGGTCACTCTGATAACCTACAATTAGGCGCCATTTCTTATTGTGGACAACAGCAACAGCCCTTCGATCTCTTCAAAGTGGTTGTCAAAGGAATAGAGTGCCAAACCATGCCTCATGGCATTGGCGGCTATCCAGATGTCGTTTGTGGGAATGGGCCGACCTTTGGCCTTTAATCTTTTGTAAATCAAAGCATAATAATCTGCCGTTTCGAGATCATGCTGGAGGACTTCGACGCGGGGAGAGTTTAGGAATGCTTCCAATTCCTGCCGGTTTTTCTTTTCCTTACCGCCGAGGGAAAACCCGGAAAAGAGCTCGGCGATGACCGTTATATCGACGCCGATGAGGTCGCAATCTCTAAGCGCTTCAACAACACTCTGGTCATTGAGTTTGAAAGAGGTGTAAACATTCGTATCAATTGCAATCCGTCTCATTTCCAAACATCCTCATCGATCCTCTCGAAGATTTGAGTGTTTTTCTGGAAAGCTTTCGCTTCCTCCTTGCTCCAGCCGCCAGCCAGGGTATCCAGATCGTGGTGCTTTTTAAATACCGGCTCTTTCCCCATACCGGTCATTTTTTTCAGCGCCTGTAGGACCCACTGATTTACGCTCAGGCTGTTCTGCTTGGCCCGGGACTTGATCACCCGGTCCATCCCAGGGTCAATACCGCGAATGGTGATGGTCTTCATAGCAGTCCTCCGAATGCACAATATGATGTCATTTTAATTATAATAAATGATTGCGCATTGGTCAACTATTTTCTTGTTCCGAACTGATCCCTCAGTTACGAATGCTAAACGCCTTAGAGATTAAGTAACCCATGGGTTTAGCCTTGAAGAATCAGCCCTAAAGGATTGAATTACAGATTTGGGTAAACTTAAGGAAAAGAATTGGGGGCACCTATCGCCGTCCTATCAGGCTATTTTAATACAGGCTTACGCAGAATGTGACCTTTCCAGCGTAGGGCGCGCTATCCCCCATGTGCTCAATGGTATTTCTGTTGAGGTTATCGAAGCCGGCGATATCGTTCCACATTAAGAAGTTTGATGAATTTTCCACCAGGTTTCAAATAGTCTATCCGCCAGATCTCTGGCAAAAGAGAGACCTCGGGGGCCGTCTTCTAACTGTTCTATCCATTCTACGGGAAGTCCCTTTTCTCCCACATGAGCGCCAACAATTGCTCCAACCATGCCCGCAATTGTATCGGTATCGCCTCCGAGAGAAATGGCCGCCCGAATGGCATCACAAAAATCTGGACTATAATTCATTGCGATGTAGCAGGCGGTGGGAACAGAGAAATGGGCCTCTACTCCATTCCCGAGGGATTGAACAACCTCTCGGGCTTGGAGTTTTTTCCCCTGAGCCAACATCTCCTCAATCTTATTTAAGGCCTTTATGTATTCGATCGGTCCACACCAAAGGACTTCTCTCAAGTGGATGATTGCCTCCTCTTTTTTAAAAGACTCCTTCGGGTTCTGGTTTACGGCCAAGGCTACAGAGCAAGCCTGCATCACAGCTCCCCATTGGCCCAGGGGATGGACATGGGTGATGTTGGCCTGTTGAATAGCCGCCTCTTGAAGGCTATCCAGATCATGATGATAAAAGAGTCCAACAGGAGAGACTCGCATGGCAGCTCCATTCCCGAATGAACCATTTTCAAAAACAATCCGCGCCACCTCATACCATTTCATCCCGGCCCTGAGCGCCAGGACAGATTTAATCGCTCCGATGGCATACCCACGGGTGAGATCACAATAGAGACTGAACTGCTTTGCAATATTTTCTGGGCTCACCCCACTAGATTGAATAATGGATTCAACCACAGCCAAGGTCATGTCTGTATCATCGGTGTAACTCCTCGGAAATTTTTTTGACACGAAGTGATGAACCGAAGGTGAATCAAGATTGTCCATATGGAACCTGGCCTTTTCCGGATTCATTCCCTCGAAGCCTGATCCAAAGGCATCCCCAAGAAAACAACCAAGGATGGCGCCACGGAATTTATCGTGAAGGATTTCTTGAGAAATCATAATTTATACAAGCCCAATTGTTAAATTTACATTGGGATTCCGAAACGAGTTCGGAATGACATCTAGGTTCTTTTTGTCATGCTGAACTTGGTTCAGCATCTATCCTTATTCAAATGCGATGGCATTCCCTTTATTTCCCTTTACTAAAGCCTGCCTGCCGGTAGGCAGGAGAGAATAGGAGGGATTATAATGGTCTTCCCACCAGCTTTTCGTAGGCCTCAAGGTATTTTTCTCTTGTCTTTCTTACAATTTCTTCTGGTAATTGAGGCGCAGGAGGACTTTTATCCCAACGGATGGAAAGAAGGTAATCTCTTAGGAACTGTTTATCAAAACTCTTCTGGGGCCCACCCGGTTGATACTCATCTTTTGGCCAGAACCGGGAGGAATCTGGAGTGAGAAGTTCATCGATTAAAATAAGTTTTCCGTCTTTTATCCCAAACTCCATTTTAGTGTCTGCGATGATAATTCCTTTCTTCTCTGCTATGCCCCCTGCCTTTTCATAAATGGCTATCGAAAGGGTTTTCAGTCTCTGCCCCAATTCTTTCCCCACAATTTTTTCCATTTTTTCGAAGGAAATGTTTTCATCATGGAGACCCATCTCTGCTTTGGTGGCAGGGGTGAGAATAGGCTCGTCTAACTTCGACGATTCCACAAGGCCCTCTGGAAGCCGAATGCCGCAGACCTCTCCTGTTTTTCGATATTCCTCCCAGCCTGAACCGGAGAGGTAACCCCTGACCACGCACTCAACGGGAAGGACCTCTGTCTTCGTCACCAGCATGGAGCGATCCCTCAGCATCTCCTGATAAGGCTGACAATCTTTCGGATAATCCTCCACCTTGGTTGAAAGGACATGATTGGGAACAATGTCTTTTGTCAAATCGAACCAGAATTTAGAAAGCTGGGTCAGTATCCTTCCTTTATCCGGAATCGGATTGGGCATGACCACATCAAAGGCGGACATTCGATCGGTAGCGACGATGAGAAGCTGATCGCCCAGATCGTAAATGTCCCTCACCTTCCCCCTTCCCTTGAGTTTCAAATTCTTAAAATCGGTGTTCGAAACAACTTGAGATGTCATACGGACCTCCGGCTAATCCCCCTTCATCCCCCTTTACCCTCCGGGTCAGAGACCGCTCTGGGTCGGAGACTAAAGGGGGAAAAGAGAGGGATTATTCAATTCAATTTCATTGACTTTTCTCTCAAAAATGTTATGTTCTCTTTCAAAAATCTTTTCCCCCACCTTATTCTTCCCCCACTTGCCCTGTACCAGCACGGTTCAGGGCTTGTGGGGGGGAGGATAGGAGGGGGGGGTGGTTTTAAAAGATGATTGGCAACAAAATCGGACATCGACTCGACCCTTACCTCTACACTGTTCTTAAAAAAATTTCTGTAGAACATAGCAATCCCAATCTCTTCACCTTCATGGGTTTTTTTGCAACCCTTGTCGCTTCCTTCCTCATTCTTAAGGGTTTTTGGTTCCTCGCAGGATTGGCAATCATCCTTTCAGGGCTTTTTGACCTCTTTGACGGCGTAGTAGCCAGAAAATTGGGAAAGGTGACAGCCTTGGGGGGCTTCTTGGATTCAATCTTAGATCGATATTCGGATCTCCTTCTTCTTCTTGCTCTCCTTATTTATTACCTAAGAAAAGAAGACCCTGATTTCGTCATCCTTACTTCTTTTGTCAGTATGGGGACGGTTCTCATCCCCTATATTAGAGCCAAGGCAGAAGCGTTACAAATCCCTTGTACCCTCGGGCTCATGGAAAGAGCGGAACGCATCATCCTTCTCTCTGCAGGAGCCCTATTCCAGTGGATGGAGCCCATTCTCTGGATTCTGGCCATCCTCACCCACTTCACCGTGCTTCAGCGAATCTATTATGTTTGGAAAAAACTCCACTCTTAAAAAATTAAATGTCAAATACCAAAGTTCAAATGCCAAATAAAATCCAAAGCTTAAATACTGTAACTCAAGGCTTTAGCCTTGATTATGGTCAACCCTAAAGGGTTGAGTTACAAACTTTAACATTTGCCCCCTTGATTTTGAAATTTGGATTTTATCTTCCCTGGGTCATCTCATAGATTTCTTTGAGCAACACGGGTACAAAGTCCTTCTCTCGGAGCTTTCTGACTACTTTCCCTTTTTTAAAAAGGACTCCCACTCCCTTTCCTCCGGCAATCCCGATATCAGCCTCTTTTGCTTCGCCTGGTCCATTCACCACGCATCCCATAATAGCCACTGTGAGAGGGGTGGTAATTTTCTTAACGGCTCTTTCAATCTTTTGTACAAGACGGGTCAGATCGACCTCGCAACGACCACAGGTGGGGCAAGAAATAATTTCAACGCCTCGTTTGCGAATATTCAAGGCTCTCAATATTTCATAGCCAACGCGAACCTCATCCATTGGATCTCCGGTGAGTGAAACCCGGAGCGTATCTCCAATCCCTTCGCTAAGCAGGAGTCCCATACCGATGGAGGATTTAACAATCGCCCCAGAGCCTTTTCCGGCTTCTGTCACACCCAGGTGAAGTGGATAATCCGATTTTTTTGAAAACAGGCGGTAGGCTTCCACTGTCCTCAAGACATCTGACGCTTTCAATGAGACTTTGATCAGATGAAAACCGAGGTCCTCCATCCATTCAATCGTCCGCAAAGCGCTTGAAACCATCGCTTCGGGAGTGGCTCCTCCAAATCGTTTTAAGAAATCTTTCTCCAAAGAACCAGCATTGACCCCAATACGGATTGGAATGGAACGATTTCTCGCCTCCATGACAATCGGCTTCAGACGATCTCTCCCTCCAATATTTCCAGGATTAATGCGGAGACCATCCGCGCCTGAGGCCATTGCCATCAGAGCCAATCGAGGGTGGAAGTGGATATCTGCAATGAGAGGAATTTTAATCTTTTTCTTTATCTCGGTGATCGCACGGGCTGCTTCTTCATCCACTACAGCCACCCGAATGATTTCACAGCCTGCCTCTTCGAGACGTCGAATTTGATGAACAGTCTTTCGGATATCCCTCGTATCGGTTTTGGTCATCGATTGAACAGAGATCGGCGCATCCCCTCCCACCTTGACAGGGCCGATGGAAATCTGACGTGTCTTTCTTCGCTTCATCGAATTTAACGGGAGGGGCTCTTGTGGAGAACTATGTGCCCTGTTCCCAGGAAGACAAATAGTGGATCTGCTCTTTGGTCAGTTGGTCAATCTGGACACCCATTGAAAGAAGTTTGATCCGAGCGATCTCTTGATCAATCTCAAGAGGAACGGGATAGACTTTTTTCTCCAGGGTTCGATGATGCTTCACCAAATATTCAGTGGCGAGCGCCTGGTTGGCAAAACTCATATCCATGACACTGGAGGGATGGCCCTCTGCAGAGGCGAGGTTGATCAATCTTCCTTCTCCCAATAGATAGACCCTTCGTCCCTGTTTGAGCTGAAACTCCTCCACATAATCACGGATTTTTCGTCGGGAGAGAGTCACTTCACGGAGCCCGTCTAAATCAAGCTCCACATTAAAGTGGCCCGAATTGGCGATGATGGCTCCATCTTTCATCTTTAAGAAATGCTCCTTCCGGATCACGTTGACATTTCCAGAAACCGTGCAAAAAATATCTCCCACTTCCACCGCCTCTGCAATGGGCATCACCCGATACCCGTCCATCACCGCTTCTAAGGCTCTCAGGGGATTCACCTCGGTGACGATCACATTGGCCCCCATCCCTTTTGCCCTCATCGCCAGCCCCTTCCCGCACCAACCATAACCTGAGATGACAAAGGTGGCCCCGGCCATCAAACGATTGGTGGCCCGGATGATCCCGTCCATCGTCGACTGTCCGGTTCCATATCGATTATCAAAAAAGTGTTTGGTCTCTGCGTCGTTGACAGCGATGATCGGGAAATGTAAAACCCCTGTCGTCTCCATGGAACGCAGTCGGATTACACCGGTCGTCGTCTCCTCGGTCCCGCCGATCACCCCTTTGATCATTTCCTCCCTTTTTGACGGAGAGAGACCCTCTGCCCATCTTCGTACGGAAGGAGAAAGTTCCTTCCATTTTTTCAGAGCAATGAAATGAAGGGAGGAGACCAAATCCGCCCCATCATCCATGGTGAGATTGGGAAAGTGAGTCAATGCCTTCTGGATGTGAGTGTAATAGGTTTTACTGTCTTCCCCTTTCATGGCAAAGACAGGAATATTTAGTTCTTTGACCAGATAAGCCGCCACATCATCCTGGGTGCTCAAGGGGTTGGAAGCGCAAAGGGCGAGCTTCGCTCCGCCCGCTAAAAGGGTCCTCATCAACACAGCCGTCTCAGTCGTGACATGAAGACAGGCTGAAAGACGCACCCCCTTTAGAGGTTTCTCCTTCTCAAAACGGCTCCGGATCAATTTCGAAACGGGCATGGCCATCTCTGCCCATTCCATCCGAAGTCGCCCCTTTTTGGCTAATGAAATATCCTTAATGTCGTAGTCCATCATTCCTCCATCAACTCTATACGATAGTAAGCCTCTTGTAATATATTCACCCCTTGAATTTCAAATCCCAAATCCCAATATCCAAATCCCAAATAAATTTGTCCTGGCCAATTGGCCACCCACGAACCATGAAAATACTTAATCCCCCCTCGCCCCCCTTTAGTAAAGGGGGGTTGGAGGGATTTACCTGTTTATTTGAATTTTGGGGATTGGAGCTTATTTGGTATTTGGGATTTTGAATTTGGAACTTTTCTCCCCATCCCCCCATCTCTCTATCACCCTATCCTGGTTTTTCTTAAAGGCCTGCGGCCTTTCTCAATTCCTCTGCCCGATGGGTCCTCTCCCATGTAAACCCAGGTTCATTCCGACCGAAATGGCCATAGCAGGCCGTATTTTTATAGATCGGCTTGAGAAGATCGAGATACTTGATGATCGCCTTTGGCCTCATGTCAAAATGCTCACGAATGATCTTTGCAATCTTGTCAGGAGATATCTTTGAGGTTCTTGAGGTATCGATCATCACAGAAACAGGCTGTGCTCTTCCAATGGTGTAGGCCATTTGAACTTCGCATTTTTCTGCCAGGCCAGCCGCCACCACATTCTTAGCGATATGTCTCGCCATATAGGAAGCGCTCCGGTCCATCTTCGACGGGTCTTTCCCTGAAAAACAGCCTCCTCCATGACTGCCTATTCCTCCATAAGTGTCGACAATAATTTTTCTTCCCGTCAGACCACAATCGGCTTTCGGACCTCCAATCACAAAACGCCCTGTCGTATTGACATAGTATTTGGTGTTCTTGTCGCGAAGCTTCTCAGGAATGACTTTGAAGATGACCTCTTCGATAATCCCTTCCTTGAGCCTCTCATAGGGAACGCTTTCTGAATGCTGAGCCGCAATGACGACCGAATCCACACGGGTGGGCCTCCCCTTGATATATTGGATCGTCACCTGAGATTTTCCATCGGGTCTTAGAAAATCGAGGATCTTCTTCTTCCGCACCTCAGCCAATCGTCGAGTCAGTCGATGGGCAAAGATAATGGGCATGGGCATCAACTCCGGTGTCTCATTGCACGCATAGCCGAACATCAACCCTTGATCCCCGGCCCCCTGTTCATGATCCTCTGATTCATCCACCCCTTGTTTGATGTCGGAGGACTGCTCATCAATGGAGGTGACCACCGCACAGGTCTCCCAATCGAAACCCATTGCCGAGTTATGGTATCCAATCTCTTTGATTGTCTCCCGGACGATGGACGGCATATGGACATAGCAGGAAGTGGAAATCTCGCCCGCAATAATCGCCATTCCTGTGGTCACCATCGTTTCACAGGCGACTCGAGCCCTGGGATCCTGAGCAATGATTGCATCCAGGATAGCATCCGAAATCTGATCGGCCACCTTATCAGGATGACCTTCGGCGACCGATTCTGAGGTGAATAAAAAGTCTGTCATTGCCATGGAATATTTCCTCCTTTTCGCACTGTTTTATGCTTTTAACTTTTTATCATAGCATTTAATAAAATCTTCAGGAAATCGTTTGGCCATCCAGTTCCGTACAAAGCATTCAATCTCTGAGACCGTTGTAAATTGGAACAATTGTTCGACTAATGACCGGGTTTCCTCAAATCTCGACATCCGGAGCACTTTCTTCACTTTGGGTATGGAGACCGGGTTCATACTAAATTCATCCAAGCCCAAGCCTAACAGGATCAAGGCATAAGTGGGCTCTGTCGCCATCTCTCCGCAAATGGCAACCGGAATCCCGGCTTGATGACCTGACTGAACCACCCACCGGATGATTCTCAGAACGGCTGGATGAAGGGGCTCATAGAGATAGGACACGTGCTCATTGATCCGATCGACAGCCAAAGCATACTGGATCAGGTCGTTCGTTCCGATGCTGAAGAAATCAACCTCTTTCGCTAAAATATCAGCGATGTCCGAGGCAGAAGGGATCTCGATCATGGCCCCAATTTCGATTTTTTCATCAAAGGGAATTTTTGCTCTCGCCAAACCCTTCTTCACCTCTTCTAAGATGACCTTTGCCTGTCTGATTTCCTCAATCCCCGAGATCATGGGGAAAAGGATCCTCAGTTTTCCATGGACACTGGCTCGCAAAATCCCTCTGAGCTGGGTTTTAAAGATTTCAGTCTCCTTGAGGCTGAAGCGAATGGCCCTCAATCCCAAGGCCGGGTTCAACTCATTGTTCTTCGAATAATCGGGAAGAAATTTATCGCCGCCAATGTCTAACGTGCGGATGGTAGCTGTCGCAGGGTAAATATTTTCCACCAGATGTCGGTAGGTTTGAAAATGCTCTTCCTCCGTGGGGAGGTCTTTCCGATTGAGATAAAGGATTTCAGTGCGATAAAGTCCAATCCCTTCTGCGCCATGCATCTTGGCAGAGGAGATCTCCTCCACCATTTCAATATTGGCCTGGAGACGGACCCGAACCCCATCGCGGGTCTCTGCTGGCAGAGAGGCATACTTAAGAATCTCACGCTCGATCGATCTGGTCCGGCGTTTCCGTTCGAGAAAGGACTGAGAGACTTCCTCCGTGGGATTGATGACCATCTCTCCTGTCTCTCCATCGATGATTAAGAGGTCTCCTCCATTGATGAGTGAGGTGGCGACCTCGAGCCCTACCACTGCCGGGATGCCCAGAGATCGAGAGAGGATAGCCGTATGGGAAACCTTCCCACCAATATCCGTGATGAACCCTGCCACATGGTTCAGGTTCACCTGAAGGGTATCCGCTGGAGAGAGGTCATGGGCGACGACAATCACTTTCCCTTTAATTTTGGTGATATCATCATGCTTCTTTCCCAAAAGGTTTCGGAAGATCCTCGCCGCCACATAATGAAGGTCGCTGCGCCGTTCTCTCAGATATTCGTCTTCGATGGCGTTAAAAGCCGTGTCCAGCTTCTCTAAGGTGAGATCCAGAGCCCATTCTGCATTCACTTTTCTCTTCCGGATCGTATCCACCGTATCCTGAACCAGCATCTCATCATTCAGGATCATCACGTGGACATCCAAGATAAAAGAATGTTTACGCACTTCTGGATCCAAAATCTTTTCTTTAATCTCCGTTAACTGATCCCGTGATTCTTCAATCGCATTGAGGAACCGCTTAACTTCTCCCTCGACCTGTGGTTGATCGATTCGCTTCTGAGGAAGACGAACTTTGAATCGTTCAACCAAATAGGCTTTCCCGATAATGATCCCAGGAGAAGCCCCGATTCCTTGGATACACTTATTGATCTCTTGCTGAACAGCCATTCCTATTCCTCACCAAATTTATTCTCAATCAATTCACCCAGGATATTGATCGCCTGAACCGAGTCTTTCCCCTCTGCCTTCAGCGTGATCTTCGCGCCCTTCGAAGCGGCTAACATCAGAATGCCCATGATCGATTTCCCATTGACCTCCAGGCCATCCTTCTCGAGGATAATCTCTGAAACAAATTGATTGGCCGTTTTAACCAAGAGGGCCGCTGCCCGCGCATGAAGCCCTAACCGATTTTGAATCGTAAAGGTCTGAACTTCCATCCCGACGCTTGCAGTCACTCTCCCTTTTCAATGATTCTTAAAAAATCAAAGCGCCTGCCTGCCGGTAGGCAGGCATAGAGCATAGGCCTGCTTCGCCGACCTGCCTTCGCCAAAACGCTTCGTGCAGGCCGAAGCAGCACTGGCTGCGTAGGCCAGGCGCAAAACGATATGGTTTAATTCTAAAATCTAATCTCAAAATTCTCAACTCTTAACTCTTCTTTTTATCCACCCGTTTTTTAAGCACCTCACTGGCCAGGTTGATATTTCTCTGGCCATAATCGGTGATGAAAGCGGCCAAGGCTTCAAGATCCATATCGTTCTGATAGGTTGCTAATTTCAACAACATGGGAAGGTTGACGCCTGTGATCACTTCGATCTTCTTCTCCTCTAAGAAGGAAAGACTGATATTGGAAGGGGTCCCCCCATACATATCCGTCAGGATGAGTATTCCTTGTCCAACATCCACTTTTCGGATGGCAGCGATGATCTTCTCCCGGATCTCCTCGGATCCTTCCTTCGGATCGATCGAAACAGGTTGAAACTGTTTTAGTTCTTCCCCCACCACCAACTGGGCAGCGCAGATCATCTCCTCAGCCAAGCGGCAATGTGTCACCACAACAACCCCCACCATCTCTCTCATCATCCCTTCTCCGCATCGCGGTGCTTCACGGACAAAAACACTCCCCTCTTCGCCAATTCGTCCCGGAGCATCTCTGCCAATTGGTTGACGATGACGATGGACCGATGTCTCCCACCGGTACATCCCACAGCAATGGTCAAATGGGTCTTTCTCTCCCTTTCATAGAGGGGGAGAAGAAATCGAATCAATTCTTGAACGTGTCGTAAAAATTCTTTTGTCTCCTCCCACTGGAGGACATATTCCGATACCTTTGGATGATCCCCCTTCAACCGTTTCAGCTCCTCAACAAAATAAGGATTGGGTAAAAAACGAACATCCATCAAGAGGTCCGCTTCAAAAGGAATTCCAAAGCTATATCCAAAGGAAAGGAGGGCGACCGTCATCTGGCTTGAACTTCCCCCCTCCTGGGCATACTGTTGGATTTTCTCTTTCAGTTGGTGGACATTCAATTGGGACGTATCGATTACCTGATTAGCCATATCCCTGATACCCTGAAGTTGTTCTCGCTCTAAACGAAGCCCTTCTCGGATAGATCCGCCAACGGCCAAAGGGTGCTGACGACGGGTCTCGCTGAATCGCCTCATCAGGATGGGGTCGGAAGACTCCAAAAAGAGGATTTCGATTGGATAACCTTCCCTCTTCAAGTCCTGAAGGATCCTTCTCGAATCTTTCAAAAAATTCTTCTCCTCTGCACCATCCCCTCCCTGCCCTGAACCAGCACGGTTCGGGGCCTGCCCTGAACCAGCACGGTTCGGGGCCTGCCCTGAACCAGCACGGTTCGGGGCTTGCTGGGAGGTAGGATAGGATCCTTCTCCCCGGATATCCTCCACTACTGCGACCTTGGAGATCTTTCCACCCGATTGCTCAAAGAGTTCTATGAATTTAGGTAAAAGGAGGATGGGAAGATTATCGACACAATAAAAACCAATATCTTCTAAGGCTTTAATGGCCGTTGTTTTGCCCGACCCGGAAAGACCGCTGATGAGAATCACCCGTATGTTTTTCACTCCACTTCACCCTCAACCTCAAATCTGCCCCCCTCCCTTTCTTCCATCTTGCGAAGGAGCTTTTTCTCAAACTCCAACGCCGAATCGTATCCCATCACTTTCAAAAGGTGATTGCGGACAGCCACTTCGATAATGGTCGTTAAATTCCGAGCGGGCGTAACGGGGATTCTCAACATCGGGAGCTCAATGTCCAGAATAGAAAATTTTTCCTCCTCAAACCCCAAACGGTCGTACTCCCGGTGAGTATCCCATTCCATCAGCTCCAGGACGAGTTCGATTTTCTTCTTCTCGCGGATGGCCTCCACACCGAAAAGGCTCCGAATGTTGATGATTCCCAATCCTCGGATCTCCATGTGGTGCTGGATGACCTCAAAACCACTTCCGATCACAGCAGAGGGAGATCGCTTCTGAATATGAACCATATCGTCCGCCACCAGTCGGTGCCCCCGAAGAATCAGATCCAACGCACATTCACTCTTCCCGATCCCACTTTTGCCCAGGATGAGAACGCCCACCCCAAAAACATCCATGAGCACACCGTGGAGGCTGCTGGTGGAGGAGAGTTTCTCTTCTAAGAATTTGGTGACCCGCTCAATGAAATCAAAAGAGCGGAGATTGGTCCGAAATACAGGGATCTCCTTCCCATCAGCTTCCCGGAGAAGAAGTTCAGGAATCTCCAAGCCCCGGGTGACGACCAAACAGGACAACGGCAGGCTACAGATTTGACGGATTATCTTCTCCTGCTTCTCAAGAGTCAGCGTTTTAAAATAAGCCATTTCTGTATTTCCAATGATCTGAAGACGCTCTGGATTGATGAATTGGATAAAACCCGTCAAGGCCAATCCCATCTTTTGGACTTGCGAATGGGTGACCTTCTTCTTGATCCCATTTCGTCCAGCCATCAGGGTCAGTTCCAAATGGTGTTCCCGATTCTGCTCCAGCTCTTGTACGGTGATACTGTTCATCGATTAATATTCCTCATCCTCTTCAGAGATGATCTGGAAAAGCTCCTTCCGGGATGGAGCCTCCATCAATCTCTTTTTGAAGGAAGGCTCTTTTAACAGAGTGACGATGCGACTCAGAAGCTTCAGATTATCGACAGCCGAATTCTCTGGGGCCATGACTAAAAAGAAGAGCTGGCTGGTTTTTCGATCGATGGAATCAAAATCCACGCCTTTGAGGGAACGACCAAAAGAGATAAAAAATTTTTTTAACTTTTTCAATCGACCATGGGGGATGGCAATTCCTTCGCCAATTCCCGTCGATCCCAGTTTTTCCCGATCGAGGAGCACTTGAAGCAGCTCTTCAACAGAGTTTACCTGGCAGGGCTTCACCAAGACGCTTGACAATTCCTTCAGAATGGATGGCTTGTCCATTCCCTGCAGGTCGGGGATCACCCACTCTTCACTCAGATAATCCATGATCTTCATTATACCCTCTTGAGCGCCTCCCTATTTGGGATAAGGTTCCACCCATTCGTAACCCCCGTCTTTAGACCGATAGACGACGTTCATCTGCTCAGAATCCGAATTGATAAATACTAAAAAGTCCTTTTTCGAAAGAGACAATTGAGAGAGTGCCTCCTCAAGAGACATGGGTTTAGCAATGGTGCGTCTCTTCTTAATCAGGGAGGGGATGTCTCCTTCTTCTTTCCCTTCTCTGTCCTTTTCACTCAGTTGGAGGAGAGCCTTAGAAGAAGAGGGGTTAGCCCTTTTTCGTCTTACCTTCTCCCTCCGTTCACGAATCTGTCGCTCCATCTTATCCACCATTTGATCGATGGCGGCGTAGAGATCGTTGTCCCTCCCCTGGCTATTGAAAGTCCCTCCATCCCCGACAATAGTGATTTCGGCAATATGCCGGAATTTTTCTACCGCCAGAACGACATGAACCTCCCTTGGGTTCTCAATATATTTTTGAAGCTTTTCCACCTTCTCTTTCACATAGGACTTGACTCCTCCGTCGGTCTCCATATGTCGAAATGTCACTGCGACCTGCATTTATCCGCTCCTTATCTTTGTCAAATATCATTGAAGATATGATCAATGGGAATATGTAAAAGATTCTATGTGTATTAAACGATCTTCCTCCGTTCGTTGGAGGAAAGGATTTTCATCATCTCTCGATATTTCGAAATGGTTCTCCGGGCAATATGGATGTTCTTCCCCTGGAGAATCTGAACCAATTTCTCATCGCTGTAAGGCTTCCTCGGATCTTCTTGAGCGATGACCTCCCGAACCAGATTCTTGACACTTTCCGAAGCCATCGTCTCTCCTTGGGTGGAGGTGATCCCCGCATTAAAGAAGAATTTTAATTCATAAATTCCTTGGGGGGTATGAACATATTTGTTGTGGGTAACCCGGCTAATGGTGGATTCGTGCATCTGGATATCTTCTGCCACATCCCGCAGCACAAGGGGTTTAAGAGACTGAATCCCTTTATCTAAAAATTCCCTTTGAAATTTCACGATGCTTTTCGTCACCTTGTAAATCGTCCTTTGTCTTTGGTGAATGCTGCGGATCAACCAGAGGGCGGATCGGAGTTTTTCCTGAATATATTTTCGGTCTCCCTCCATAGCAAGACGACTGCCGTTAAGGATATTTCGGTAAAGAGAATTGACCTTGAGCCTTGGAATCCCTTCATCGTTCAGATAGATGACATAATCCCCCTCAAGCTTGTAAACATAGACATCAGGGATGATCTCTTGGATCACTTCTCCTCCGAAGGCCTTCCCAGGTTTGGGATCCAATTTGGAAATCAGAGAGGCAGCGCGATTTACACGATCCAGAGAGACCCCTAACCGTTTAGCAATCGCCGGATAATTTCGATTTTTCAATAGAGAGAGATGTTCGGAAACGATTTTTTCTGCGAGGGGATCTCGAGGACTCACCTGCCCCAGTTGGATGAGAAGACATTCTTTCAAATCCCTCGCCGCCACTCCTACCGGATCGAATTGCTGAATTTTTCGAAGGACTCTCTCCACCCCCTCCACCGGAAGATTGGTTTCTGAATAGATGTCTTCCAGAGAGATCTTCAGATATCCATTTTCATCCAGATTTCCGATGATCCACGTCCCGGCTTCATGTTCTTCCTCTGTGAAATGTGAGAGTTGGAGTTGCCACCGAAGATGATCTGTAAGGGTTGTTCTCTTCGTGAGGAAATTTTCAAACGAGGGGCTTTCTTCCCCATCCGAAGAGCTTTTCTGAAATGGGGTAAGGTTGGAATTTTCTAAATAGTTCTCCCAATCGAACTCATCTGCCCCTTCTCCATTGCCTTTTACTTCTGGGGTATGCTCGGGTTCTGGAGAAGTTTCCCCATCCCCCTGTTCGGCCGCCGGGGCTTCGCCTTCTGCCAACTCTTTCTCCTCCTCCTCCTCTTCTTCCAGAAGTGGGTTCTCCTTCATCTCCTGGCTGATCATATCTACCAGTTCAAGACGTGTTAACTGGAGAAGCCGGATCGCCTGTTGAAGCTGAGGGGTGATCACCAACTGTTGAACGAGCTTGGGCGCCAGTTTGAGCTCTAAGACCATCTCACTCCCATAATCTCCCCTGTGCAGGGGAACTTACTTCCTTCTTCTCATCCTCTTTGCTACGGCGTCTTCCTCCTAACTCGAAACCATCTCCCAAATAGATCTTTCTCGCCTTTTGGCTTTGAGCAATCTTTTCGGGGGTTCCTTCTTCCAAGATTCGTCCCTCATTGAGGATATACGCACGGTCACAAACTCCCAATGTTTCCCGAACATTATGATCGGTAATTATCATTCCAATCCCCTTTGATTTCAATTGACGGATAATGGTCTGAATATCTAATACGGCGATGGGATCAATCCCTGAAAAAGGTTCATCCAAAAGGATGAAAGAAGGTGAGAGCACCAAGGCTCGGGTAATCTCCACCCGCCTGCGCTCACCTCCTGAGAGGACATATGCCTTCTGCTTGCGTAGCGAGGAGAGTCCCAACTCATTTAAGAGCTTCTCCAATCGGTCTTTCCTCTCCTCTTTAGAGAGGGGGAGGGTCTCCAAAATCGCCATCAGATTCTCTTCGGTCGTCAGCTTTCTAAAAACTGATGGCTCCTGAGCAAGGTACCCAATCCCTTTTCTCGCTCGCAAATACATGGGGAGGGAAGTGATCTCCTCGTCGTTGAGATAGATCTTTCCACCGTTGGGTTGATACAGCCCGACGATCATATAAAAAATGGTGGTCTTTCCTGCACCATTGGGTCCCAACAATCCCACCACCTCTCCCCCTTGGATCTCAATATTCACCGAATCCACAGCCTTCTTTTGACGAAATGACTTCGTTAAACTCTCACATAAAAGGTGCGACATGTTTATTCCTTCAATGAAGAGTTATGAATGATGAGTTTAGAGTTTGGTCAATGATTATCTTTAACTCTTAATTCTCAATTCTTAACTCTAAATTATTTCTTCTTCTCTTCTTTGGGCTTCCTGCCTTCCCCTTCCTCTTTCGGCGGCGGCGTAATGCTTGTGCTGACCCGACTCCCCTTTCCTCCTTCTACGACGCTCCTCTCCTCATCAACGTAGAAGATGATCCGCTCCCCTCTGATCACATTGGTTCCTTCCCGAACCACAGCTTCTCCATCCAAAACGACTTTATTCTTATCCTGATCAAAAGTCGCCTTCTGGCCGGTAGCCCGGCGATCCAATTGCACGACCTTCACATTCCCGACCGCTACAATCTCCTTTAGCTTTTTGGTATTTTGATCGTAAGTGATGGTCAGTGTATTGGCATAGAGAGTCGTGTCTTCTTGTTTGGCAACCACATTCCCTTTGAAGATAACCGTATTCGTTTTCTGGTCTGCCTCAACGGTATCTGAAGTGATATCAATGGGAGAACGGCTGGCAGTAAATCCAAAGCTCCTATCGGTCTTGGATGCACCCCCCCCACTTTTTCCGCCCCTCTTCTTTTCCTGGGCCTCCCCAGAAATGAAAAAAAGAAAAAGGGAGACCAAAATGACGAGAAGGCCAATTCCCTTGCTTGGGTTCATACCTTTTTTCTCGCTCTCAATTGAGTCTTAACTTGGCTGAGAATTTTGAAGGTCTTGGCTTCCATATCTACCCACATTCCTTTGCCTGTCAGTCGTAGCTGTTCCCCTTCGATCTCCACGGGATCAGAGGTACTCACGATCTTTCCCAAATGGCGATAGGAAACGGAATGGGTCTTTAGCTGATATCCATCGCTCGAGGTAAGCACCACATTGCCCACCAACTCCACATTTTTCGAGTCCTGATAAACCTTTCCCTGTTTCCCAGTTAGAAAGAGGGTTCGCCCCTCTTTTGTATAAAAAGTCACTTTCACGTCCTCTAAGACCATGATGTTCTGATCTTGGTATTGTTGAACAGAGTTCGCCTCCAACTCCCAAGTTTTTTGACCGTGTTTATCCTCCACAAATCGAATCTTTTCCAGTCGCATGTCTGCGCCCCCGGTGGAAACCTTGGGAAGCTTCTCTATGGCTTCCGAAGCTTTTCTCTCCCGGAGGTTCGCCCAAAGACTGACGAGGACGATCCCACCAATCAGCACAATCGAAATCAAGATGGCAATCTTAAGTCTTTTCATCTTCCAATTCGCAAAGTGCAAAGCGCAGAGTGCATAGCCTAAATACACTTTTCGCTATGCTCCATGCTCTATGCGCTATGCCTTTCAGACGATGCCCGCTTTCAAAAGATCATGAAGATGAATAACCCCCACAGGCACTTTATCTCCCGCTTGGTTGAAGACAAAGAGGGAAGTAATCGAATATTCCTCCATCCTCTGTACAGCTTTAGCAGCCAATGCATCCTTTTCAATCCACTTTGGATTTTTCGTCATCACTTCAGAGGCCTCCCGATTGAAAAGATCGCTGAATTTTTCTAAAGCTCGCCTCAGATCCCCATCGGTAATCACGCCGACCAGATGCCCCTCCGTGTTGCAGACTCCGGTTACCCCTAATCGTTTTGAGGTAATCTCAAAAATCGCATCCTTCATCAATGTCTTCTCCGATACCATCGGAAAGGCTTTTCCCCCATGCATCAGGTCTTCCACCTTCAGGAGAAGCTTCTTCCCCAGCGCCCCACCTGGGTGGAGCATAGCAAAATCCTCTTTTTTGAAATCTTTCTTCCCCATGAGAGCAATGGCTAAAGCGTCTCCCAAAGCAAGAGTGGCTGTGGTGCTGGCTGTTGGAGCTAGACCTAATGGACAGGCTTCCTCTCTCACACGAATATCGAGGTTGACATCCCCCGCCTTTGCCAGATTAGAGTACAAATTTCCAGTGAAGGTGACCAACCGGTTTCCATATCGCTTGATGAGAGGCAGAACTTCCAAAAGCTCTCGAGTTTCTCCGCTATAGGAGATGGCGATGATCACATCCTCCTTTGCTAACATCCCAAAATCTCCATTCAATCCCTCTGCGGGGTGAAGGAAAAAAGACGGGGTCCCTGTACTGGCGAATGTGGAGGCGATCTTTCGGCCTACCAGCCCCGATTTCCCCATGCCCATAAGGACCACTTTCCCTTTACAGTGATAGAGTAACTCGACCGCCCGTGAGAAGTTTTCATCAATTCGCTCTGCTAAATCGAGGATGGATTCGGCCTCCACTCTCAATACCCGCTTTGCCTCTTCCACGATATCCAATGACTCCTGTCTCCTTTCCCCTGCACCACGCAGGGTGCAGGGCAGCCCTGAACCTCACATGGTTCAGGGTAATCTCACCCGCCCTTCATTTCTCTTCTCTTCTTGGAAACCCGCGCCCTATCCGGCTTCCTCTTCCCCCGCCGAAGGGAAGCCTTGATGAACTCCCTGAAAAGGGGATGAGGATCCATGGGCTTCGACTTAAATTCTGGATGGAACTGACATCCAAGAAACCAAGGATGGCCTTTCAGCTCGATGATCTCAATCAGCCCCATATCAGGAGAAACGCCACTAAATACCATTCCTGCTTTTCCTAAAATATCCATATAGTCATTATTAAATTCATAACGATGCCGGTGTCGCTCATTGATTAACCTTTTATTATAGGCCTCCAGAGCTAAACTTCCTTCTTCGAGACGGCAGGGATAAGATCCCAACCTCATCGTCCCACCCTTTGGAGTATCAGAGGCCCGTTTCTGGGCGACCTGATCCCGATCTATCCATTCCTCCAGCAAATAGATCACTGCATGGGGAGTGTGGGTATCAAATTCAGAGCTATTGGCTCCTTTCAGACCGGCGCAGTGCCTGGCAATCTCAATGACAGCACACTGCATTCCCAGACAAATCCCAAAGTATGGAATCCGTTTCTCCCTGGCATATTGAATCGCTTTGATCTTCCCTTCAATCCCTCTTGTCCCAAACCCTCCGGGGACGAGAATGCCATTGGCGTCCTTGAGGAAACATTCTGGCCCCTCCTTCTCGACCTGCTCCGAATCAATATATTTCAGATTCACCCTGGCATCATTCGCAATGCCTCCATGAATCAATGCCTCGGTTAAACTTTTATAGGATTCGACCAAGCTGACATATTTTCCTACCAAAGCGATCGTGGTTTCGAAACGGGGATGTTTGACCTTTTTGACGACCCGCTCCCAACCCTTTAAATTCGGTCGCCCAGTCCAGATATTCAGTTTCTCAACAATCTTTTCGTCCAGTCCCTCCTGATGAAAGACGATGGGGACTTCATATACCGTCTCCACATTTTTAGCTGTGATCACCGCATCTTTCTCCACATTGCAGAAGAGGGCAATTTTGGCTTTCACATCGGGAGAAAGCATTCGGTCGGTTCGGCAGAGAAGAATATCGGGCTGGATTCCTATTTCTCGAAGCTCCTTCACGCTATGCTGAGTCGGTTTGGTTTTTAACTCTCCTGCCGTTTGGATGTAAGGCACCAGAGTGAGGTGAATGTAAAGCGTATTCTCCCTGCCTACATCTCCTCGAATTTGCCGGATCGCTTCTAAAAAAGGAAGACTTTCGATGTCGCCGACAGTCCCACCCACCTCGACAATCACAATATCTACATCTTGGGCCAGATCGAAGATCTTCGACTTGATCTCATCGGTGATATGGGGAATCACCTGAACAGTGCTGCCCAGGTAGTCTCCCTTTCTCTCTTTGGAGATGACCGAATCATAGATTTGCCCGGTGGTAAAATTATTTTTCTTCGATGTCTTGACATTGCTGTAACGCTCGTAGTGCCCTAAATCGAGATCCGCCTCTGCCCCATCATCGGTCACGTAAACTTCTCCGTGTTGAAAAGGATTCATGGTGCCCGGATCTACATTGATATAAGGATCGAACTTGAGAAAAATGACCTTCAACCCTCTGAGCTCCAGGAGGGATCCAATCGATGATGACGCCAATCCTTTTCCCAAAGAGGAAACTACCCCTCCGGTCATAAAAATATATTTTGTCCTCGTATTCGCCAAAAAAAACCTCCCTCTCCCTCAACACGAACAACGGGGATTTAAAAATCTTTCGATCAATTCAAATCCTTTCTCAATGGAGATTCCGGACTGCCCTGCAGAAACCTCATCAAATCTTTTTCCATGGGCGGATGTTGCCCCGTCCTCATTAGAATAGATGACATAGGGGACTGGATCGGCTGTGTGCGTTCTAACGGAAAGAGGAGTGGGATGGTCGGGGAGGACCAGAACCTTATACTGTTTGAATTCCTTCATCCCTCTCAAAATACGCCCTACGATCTTTTCGTCAAACGCCTCGATGGCTTCGATTTTCAATCGAAGATCTCCCATATGACCTGCTTCGTCAGGAGCTTCCACATGGACATATACAAAATCCTTTTCCCTCAAACCTCTCAGAGCATACCGAGCTTTCCCATCATAATTCGTATCAAAGTATCCTGTGATACCAGGGACCTCCAGCACTTCCAATCCGGCTAAGATTCCAATCCCTTTGATCAGGTGGACCGCTGAGATCACATAGCCCTCCATCCCGAATCGTTCCTTCAGCGTGATCATGCGGGGCGACCGCCCTTGCCCCCAGAGCCAAATGGAGTTGGCAGGGGGGAGCCCTTTTGCCTCACGGGTGTGATTGATAGGATGATTCTTGAGAAGCCGCTGAGATTTCATCATCAGAGTGAGGACAGGTTCGTTCATTTGAGGAAGGAAAGGGGATATTTCCTTGCCAATGATGTCATGAGGAGGGGTAATTTCCAACTTCTCCATGTTTGAAAATTTAGCCGCCCCATTCTTCAAGACCATCAAATGCCGATAGCTCACCCCTGCATAGAATCTAATTTCATTTGTTGCCATCTCTTTGTTTAAATCAAGGATGACTTTCTTTGCTTCCTCATTCGTAATGTGACCGGCAGAGAAATCTTCCATCACGATTTTATTCCCTTGAAATTTTAGGGTAACAAGATTACATCGGAAGGCAATATCATCAGCCGCGAGTTTGACGCCCAGGCTCGCCGCTTCCAGTGGACCTCTCCCAGTATAATAAGAGATGGGGTTATACCCAAAAATGGAGAGGTTGGCGATCTCACTACCTGGGTTAAAACCGTCAGGAATTGTCCTGACCAAACCGATCTCACCCTGTTTCGCCATCCAATCCATGTGGGGGGTTCGGGCTACCATCAATGGGGTCTTCCCCCCAAGACTCTCAACGGAGTAGTCTGCCATCCCATCCCCAACAATAATAACATACTTCATCTTTTCAGGCATTTCCTGCTATCCTCAAAAGTTCTAAATATACCAAAAACTTACAAATGTCAAATGAAAAGCGAAAATTGAAAGCAAAAGGCATGCCAATTTTTAGGGAAATGCCACCCACCTTGTGGCCAGGTCTTTAATCCTCTTAAGAACTCTTTCATACCCCAAAATGGATAAGTGAAGGTTTGTCAAAGGGTCATTATAAAACGTATCGACTCCTAATTGAGTCGCCACTACATCGGGGTGGAAGGCATCGAGATAGGCGTCAGTATAGATGAAGGCAGTTTTCATTATTTAGCGGTGGTAACCGGTGATTGTGACAGGCAAACAGAAATCCCAATTTGCTATCACCAATCACCATCACCCTTTGCACTTTATAGATTGAGGTATTTCAACACGGCTTCTTTCTTGGGTGGAAGAGAGACGGGTTTCTGAGAGACTCGAATGGCAACATCCGGATCCTTCAGACCATGTCCAGTGATGGTCAGCACCACCACATCTCCTTTCTTGAAGAAACCTTTTCGATCAAGCTTGATCACCCCGGCCAGAGAGGCTGCAGAGGCAGGTTCGCAGAAGATTCCTTCCAAACTCGCTATCATTCGATAAGCCTCCAGGATCTCTTCATCGCTCACCATGTCGATCAAGCCTCCGGATTCATCCCGGGCTGCCATGGCCTGTTTCCAACTGGCAGGGTTTCCAATCCGGATGGCTGTGGCAATGGTCTCAGGCTGCTCAATGACTTTTCCCCTGACAATGGGTGCAGCTCCCTCTGCCTGAAATCCCAACATCTTTGGAAGACCTTCAGCTCTCCCCTTCTCCCAATACTCTTTGTATCCTTTCCAATAAGCGGTGACATTCCCTGCGTTGCCGACTGGAAGACAATGGTAAGTGGGAACAAATCCTAAATGGTCAATGACTTCAAAGGAGGCCGTCTTCTGGCCTTCAATTCGATAGGGATTGAGAGAGTTGACCAAGGTAACGGGTTCTGTCTCTGAAATCTCTCTGACGATATGAAGGGCCTCATCAAAGTTCCCTTCGATTTGGATGACCTGGGCACCATGAGCCATTGCTTGAGATAACTTGCCGAGGGCGATTTTCCCCTCAGGAATGAGGACATAAGCTTTCATTCCTGCTTTGGCAGCATAGGCGGCTGCGGAGGCAGAAGTATTTCCTGTGGAGGCACAGATGACTGCCTTGGAGGCCATTTCCTTCGCCATCGAAACCGCTACAGTCATCCCTCGATCTTTGAAAGAACCTGTTGGATTGAGGCCTTCATATTTGAAATAGAGGTCGATTCCTGAAACCACTTCTTTCTTGATCCGGGAAGAAGGGATGAGCGGAGTATTCCCTTCAAGCAAGGTGATGATGCACTTCTCTTCCCTAACAGGTAAAAAATCCCAGTACTCTCGAATCACCCCACGCCACATCTTCTACACCTACAGTTCGGAGTAATTAGTTCGCCTGCCTTCGCCGAAGCGGCACCGCGCAGGCAGGTAGTTCGGAGAATTTAAAAAACTCCGAACTCTAAACTCTGAACTCCGAACTAAATCATTCCAGCTCGTTTTCGACGCGAATGAACATCGTCTTTCCCAGAATCACTCCAAGTCGATCAATCTCTTTCAAGGCCCGATGGACATTCTTTTCTTTGGCCTCATGGGTCATCATGACAATGGGCACCGCACCGTTGACCTGCCTTCCCTTTTGGATTACGGCAGAGATGCTGATATCATTCTTCCCTAAGATTCCTGAAATTTTTGAAAGCACTCTTGGCCGATCCAATGCTGAAAACCTCATATAGAAAGGCATCACGACATCATCCATCTTCTTGAGAGGAATTTTTTCAATGGCCGATTCCTGGAAAGAGAGCAGCGGCACCCGGCGCCCAGAAGCCCGGATCAGAACATTCCTTCCCAGTTCGACCAGATCGCTCACCACCGCACTCCCCGTGGGCATCCGCCCCGCCCCCTTTCCATAAAAGAGCGTAGGTCCAACGGCATCGCCTTTAATATAAATCGCATTGAATACCCCCTCGACCGTAGAAAGCAGATGTCCCTCTGGAATCATGGTGGGATGAACGCGAGCTTCTATCTTCCCCTTCTCCATTTTGGCAATGGCCAAGAGTTTTATACGATATCCAAATTCCCGACTGAATTGAATATCCAGAGGCGTGATTTCAGAGATTCCTCCAATGAAGACCTCTTTAAATCGGAGGGGGGTTCCAAAGGAGAGGCGGATGAGAATGGCAAGTTTGTGTGCAGCATCGATTCCCTCAATATCATAGGTCGGATCAGCCTCAGCATATCCTTTCTCTTGGGCTTCCTTTAAGACTTCTTTGAAGTTTCTCCCCTCGTCAGTCATCTTGGAAAGGATGTAGTTAGAAGTCCCATTTAGAATTCCGAAGATCGAATGGATTCGGTTGGCGACCAAACCTTCTTTGATCGACCGGATGAGTGGAATGCCTCCACCGACCGAGGCTTCAAAGTTGACATCCACGCCGAAGCGGTAGGCCTCCCTGAAGATCTCATCTCCGTGAAGGGCAAGGAGGGCCTTATTGGCCGTGACGATATGCTTTTTATTCCGAATCGCTTTCAGAATAAAGGTTTTTGCAGGTTCAATGCCTCCCATTAACTCCATGACAATATCGATTTCAGGATCCTTGATCACCTCCTCAGCTCTGCGAGTGAGGACCCCTGATTTTAACTTCACTCCGCGGTCGGTATCTAAATCGATGTCAGCAATTCGCTTCAGGATGAGCTTGGCGCCCATGCGCTTCTCAATCAGCTTGGCATTTTTCTGAAGGATTCTTCCAACACCAGAACCCACTGTCCCGAAACCGATCAGACCGACCTTGATCTCCTTCATCCTTCTAACCCCT
>Ga0210049_1000903_pt1 | contig 26845 bp, 27 predicted proteins | sample CryGeyCG2014_300_2_FD_183964 | JGI IMG/M metagenome (GOLD analysis project Ga0210049, IMG submission 183964) | Groundwater microbial communities from aquifer - Crystal Geyser CG06_land_8/20/14_3.00 (SPAdes) (version 2) | ecosystem: Environmental > Aquatic > Deep subsurface > Groundwater | place... | reverse complement strand
GGAAAAAGAAAAGCCGGATGTAATTCTCATTGATCTTCTGATGGAAAAGATGGGTGGAATAGAAGTTCTGGAAAATCTGAAAAAAAATCCCAAAACCAAAAACATTCCCGCGGTTATCGTTACTAATTTAGACAAGCATGAGCTGGCTCAGCAAGCAATGGCGCTGGGTGCTTTAGATTTCATCGTCAAATCAAAGGTTCCGCTTCGGGAAATGATGGCCAGAATTGAAAACCATTTGAAAAAATAATTTTATCCTCAATTAAAAAAGCCCTTTTAGAGCAAAAGGCTTTTTTGTTTTAATTAGTTTTTATATGTTCATGCTTGAAATTATTTCTTCAATCTCGTTAATTTGAACATTGTAACTATTATAACTTTTACTTAATAGAGTCTCAGCTTCGGTTTGCAATAAATCATTTCTTTCTATTTCAGTGATATCATTATTAAGTTCATCATAAATTTCTGGAATACTCTGCATTACTTTAAGTCCGGAATAGCCATTATTATTAGCCAATTTGATTGAATATGAATGCACTAAATTATACACTCCTTCATCGACAAGATATTCCGTTTGCTCCAATACAGTAAATGTACCAATAGTCCTTATTTTGCAACCATTACCATTCTCATCTATTTCGTTACTAACGCATATATCGTTAAAATCCTTCACTCCAGAATAATAAATATCCTTAAACCCTTGGTAATCAACACTAACTAAATTGATTGATAAATCCTTGTTATTGCTGAAAGTAATTGCGTCAGCTTTGCCGGCCGTAACTAGACCAGACGAATCGGATACTATCTTCAGATTTTCATTAGCCTTACCATAATTTGATGGATATTTAAAACTTATTTCTGCTAAAGCACTGTTAAAGTCAAATGAAGTTGGTGTATTATTTTCTCTGTTTTTATTATCGGAATTTGCCGAATTTAAAGCCAGAAAGGCAATAACGGAAACGGCAATTAAAATAACGGCGATGATTAGTAAAATTATGGTATTTTTTTTCATATTTTCATTAAGGTTAATCATTATTCTAATTATAATCTTATAATTAAAAAGAAAATAGAGGGAGTCGGAAAGCCAACTCCCCCAAGTACGAATTCCTCCCTAAGGAAAGGATTACCAGTACGCCATGAAAGTAGTTGGGTTAGACCACCCGCTCGTGGAGGTTGAGTAGCCTTTGCACCAGCTTGGATAGGTGCCGGTTGGCGCACCATACCGTCCGAGGTGGATTCCAAGGTGCAGATGAGGAGTTGTTTGCCCGCTCTCCTGTGTGCTACCTACGGTACCGATATACTGGTTGGTGTTTACCCAGTGACCTTCGCCCGGAAACATCGCGTTGCCGAGATGCCCATAAACCGTGCAAAACGGTAAGTTGTTGACCATGCTTTCCACGATCATCAGGTAACCCCAGCCGCCGCTGTTGTAACGGGCGTATTTTACCATCCCTTGACGAATGGCGTATACCGACGTCCCTGGAGAACGCACGCAATCATCCCCAAGGTGATATCCGCGTCCACTAACATACCACGCCAAAAGGATAACCATTGAGCGGCAGCCACGGATTAATGGGATAATTGACTGCTCCTAAATCCATGAGCAAATCCGGCTCTTCCTTGTAGTTGCCGAACGAATCCGGCAATACATTCCATTGTTCTTCTTGATCTTCCACCGGACTCTCCTGGTTTTCGCAACCAAAGAATCCGATTGCCAGGGCCATCGCGAGTACGGCCACTGTGACTATTGCGGATTTTTTCCACATTGCACTGCTCCTTTCTGAAGTTTGGACTTTTTGCCGGTCTATTCATCCCGTCAGCTTTTGGGATTAGAAATTTAAAAGAGCGTCAACTTTTTACCGAGGTTTCTCGGAGAGGACGCCCTTTTTGATTTTTTATTCTAACTTAATTGTATTCCATAAAAAACATTTGTTAATGCTATGCATGCTACTTATGCACCATTTTTATCGCCGTCGCGACGGCGATGGTATAAAATTGCACATTGACGGAAAAACAAGTAATCTTTATAAAAAAATTGACCGAATGGGTAATTCGGTCAAAAATTGTCTGGTTACAAGCAATATACGCTTAGGAAGGGCTGACGATGGCAAGCTCCCGTTCGAGTTCGCTGTCAAAGCTCCATGCAGAGTAGGTCGAATGAACAAGGTTGTTGGTGGCGTTAATGGCGTACCGTCGATGCGCTTCTTTCTTCCAGCAAAGCGCACGATAGTACCCACCGCGACCCTCAACGATCGCAGCCAGCGACTCTCCACGCGTCAGTAGTTCGACCGCTTCGTCATACCACTCTTCTAAGTACGATGTCTGATACCACTTCTGCGCTTTGGCTTGCGTGAACCGATGCGGCCAGGTCCGAACGATACGCAGACCGTGTTTTGTTAACAGCTGAATCAACTCCTCATCCAAGCCCAAGCGGTGCGCTTCTGGCTTAATTAGAATAAGTGACCACTCAACTCGCCTAGGTTCAGTTAAACCCTCTGGACACAGAGTCAGCCAGCGATAACGGCCCGGATCGTGCACGTACACTGAACTTAGCGCAAGATCGCCGGGTGTATTGATGTTACAGCATAAGTCATCGCAGACGACTCCCAGGATCCGGAATTTCTTCCAGAGCATCAGCCGTACCAGATAATCCCAGCCCAACGAATAGACTCGGAACGGTTTGCGCTGCCAGTCACGGAAATCTACAGTCCAGTCGCCGCTTATACGTTCGAGACTAGTCGTTCGGAACGCCCACATCACGAGGAGCGTCGGTATCTCATGCCCCGGCTTTTCCTCAAGTTCGCTTACCCAGCAATTTACGACGCAATACCGCCAGTAAATCCAGTTGGAAGTATCGATCGGACGACAGATCGTCGTGATGAGTACGGCGCCGTCAGCCGATGGCTCTTGCTCCAATGTCTGCAGCAGCCGGGTAGCGCTCGCTGGATACCAAAGCGTGTCTCCGTTTACACCTACGATGATGTCAGGATGGTATTGCCTTGCTGCGTTAAAAAAACATGTTGTCAGCGGCTCGACACATCCGAGAGACGCAATAACGCGTCCGGCAGTATGTTTGATCAGCGATTCTTTACCGTCATCAACGCCCATAACGATCGAATTAAAGCCAGCCGAAGCGCCAGCTTCGATTATCCGATCAATTAGTGGGCGTCCTTCAACTTCAACAAGCGATTTTGGCCCGGTACACTTGAGCCGTTGTCCCTGACCGCCGGCAGCGATGAACAGTTGCGCATTCATACACCAACCTCCTTCTCGTACCAAAGCCAGAATTTTTCCGAGATGCGATAGCCGCCATGCGCGAACGCTTTCCGTAGCTTGGCCGACCAAGATCCGTCTAGACGGACGCCCAGATCGGCGAGTTGCCCATCGTTTTCCTGAACCTTAGCCCGTCCTTCGACCAGCTCAGCCGCTGCCGAGCAGCCCTGCCGGAATAAGTACTCCAGAACGAACAGATAGTACTGTGGCACCTGTCGATGACCCAGAAAACGATAGGCATCGATCAAGCGCAACTCATGCTCGGACAACGAACGTTTCGCTTGATAGCCCTCAAGAAAGTATCGCAGGCTGTCAAAATAATGACCATAATTCCAACCGCCGTCCGTCACCAATAGAAGCATGAAAGACAACGAGACACCGATGTCATATACCGACCAGCCCGCTCCGGAATGTTCCCAGTCATATGTAATCATCGGCTCAACGCTAAACATGTTCTGAATCGTATAATCGCCGTGGATATAGACCGGCGCCAGACCGTTCAGACCGAGCCGGGTAGTTGACATTGTAGCGGCAGCGGCTACAACGACTTCCTCAGGCAAGTGGCTTCGTCGCAGTACATCGGTCTGCAAATCTTGAAACCGACGATTAATGAGCGCCGCCGTTGGCGTACCCTCGTAGGAAATACCATGGATATCGGCCAAGGTAGACCCAATCGACTGGAATGCTGAAGGTTGCGGATTGCCCCATAACACCTGATCCACGCGCGGGGCATAGATACGATCCATAACAGTACAACCACCCCAGCGCCCGATACCCGATCTCAGCAACAACGGGGTATGAATACCCGCGCTTTTGGCCAAGGCCAGTCCACGCACTTCCGCGGAGTAACGCTCTGGCCACATTCCCTTTTTCGAAAAGGTTGTATCTGTCTGTGCATAATCCTTGAACATTCCACCAAGCTTCAAGTGAGTTTCCATAGCAAACGTCTCCTCCCTACTGTCTGAAACAGTGTGTTATCAAAGATCATTGGATAAAGGTTGATCGGAATAGCCCGATAAACCGTCCTTATTTATGTTGACTACGCAATATCTTCTGCTTGTGACTCCATCCTAACATGACGCAATAAATTGTTAAACCTGGTAAAGCGTGTATTAGCGATTGTTCTTACAACTGGAAAATAAAATTTACGCAGAGAATTTTTTGCGCTTTCTCTAGCCCCCTCCGTTACCCAGTATTCATAAAGACGGTCAAGTCCTAATTTGTCGTAATTGGCGTAGGTTATATGACGCCAAATCTGCAGACAGCCGTAATTATCCAAACGATCAGCATCCTTTACCATCTTTGCCTCAACGCTGACTGCCGTTTTTCCGTGCTGTTGTTTAATTATTGCCTGTATTTTTTTTACCGTGGCCTGGCTCAACCCGGAACGGCCGATATATTTCGTGACGATTCGAGATCCGATTTCCGCGTGCAGCTGATCAGCTTTCGTACCGTAGCGAAGCTCGCCCTTTGCATTAACCGATTTTATTTTTCCAACGTCGGAAAAAAGGGCTGCAACCAGTAAGGCGTCCTGGTCAATCTTTTTATTTTTAAAATATGGCAGTGCAAGAAACTTCTCGCAATAACGCATAACGCGCACTCCGTGATCATACCGAAATCCATATCCCCCTCCCGCCTCGTATGTATCGCGAAAGATGTAGTAATATTTCTGCAATAGTCGAACCTTTAATTTTTTTTGCATAGCTTTTTATATACTTGTAAAAACGGCCCAAGATGGCGTGGCCAATGGTAATGTATTTCGACGAACCTGCGACCAAGTATTGTCATTGTACTATATCGCTTATAATTTTGCATGATCTTGTGTATACGGTCGGCATACCGATCTATATCGTCCTCGACTACGCAAGTGCCGCGTACCGATGGATGAAGTCCCCGAAGACTCACGCGCGTAGTCACTAATGGCAGACCTGACGCCAGATAGTCAAGAACTTTAAGGCTAGTTCCAGAAGCTTCGAGTATGGGCGCCACCGCCAGGTCATAGGTAAGTAATTTTTGACTGAGATTTTTCGTACCGCCAGTAAAAACTAGTCCTTTCCGACTGTATTTCTTCCTTATCAAATCTGACACTAGACCCACGACGTTGATGCTATAACGACGATCATATTTTCTTAGTTTCGGCATGACATTAATAGCTAATCGCCGAATCGCGTTCTCATTGGGCGGATAATAACCGTGGCCCAAAAATACAATACGATATCTTATGCGCTTTCGTATCTTGAACTGGACGGCGTTTGCATCAATTGCCCCGTGATAAATAGTAATATTACGGTGCGAGGTATTCAAGGCGGTAAGCTGACGCTTATCCTGATACGATCGGCAAAGCGTATGGTCAGCCAACGTAATGGCGCGCGCTTGTTGTTTTTTCATCTGTTTAACTTGGAAATCTTTCCTTGCAAGACCGTTATAAAGCGTGTGGTCAACATTGACCGCTTCATATACTGTGGCAACGCCGGCTTTTTTCAGGGCTGGACCGAGGGTATTTATTTCTTCGGCATTATACATATGGACACAGTCGATATTAAAAGCAGCGCAGGCATAAACTAGAGCTTCCGTTTTTTTGTGGCACGCTTTGGCCGGTAAAAATATTGTGTTAAAAGGCTGTTTTGCATACAGCTTCGGATTGTCCCAGCCACGATAATTAATAATGAGTGAAGGCTGCACCCGGCCAGTATTGGCTAAATATCTCATGAGATGGTATATGGAATAAAACGTTCCATTTCTGATCGGTAAAAACGACCCGTCCACATAAAATCCAACATGGTAAATATTTTCGCTCATATGAATTTACTGATTTTCTCGGCCAAGGATTTAAGATTCTGACGGCCGGATAGAGTAACGATTTTGGTTTGCGGTTCAAGTTTCGGTAATATCGCCAGGTAATATCCCCGGAACCGCTGTAAAAAGTCGGTTCTCAGCCACATATTCGGGCTTTGCGCCGACAGCATGCGCCCCTTTCTTTGGCACGAAACGTCGATTGGGATATCGATATAGAACACTAACCAGGGCTTGATTATTTTTTTTTCAAACAACGCCCGATCATACCAGCGCAACGCTCTTTGATAAGCTGCTGTTTTATTCACCCGATCGTACGCCCAATAAAAAGCCAGAGTACTGTGATAGTACCGGTCAAGTATAAATTCATTTTTTGCAGATTGCACGACTATTTTAGTTTTTAATTCTTCGCTCCGAAAATAATAGTTCTGGCTCATGGCCTGATCATAAGCCGATTCAGCGGGCAATATTTGCGGCACCCGGCAGAGCTTCTTATTACCGCGCGTCACAATCCTCGCCAAGCTTGTTTTCCCGACGCCCGGCAGACCCTCAAGTACATATATTTTATTATCGAAAACAACCACTTTTCCTGAATTTGTCTCGACATACCCGTAAAGTGAGTTATCAAGAAAATGATATATTTTTCTCGGTCTAAATCCTCGCCTCAACACTTCGCGCAACCATTGCGGCGCGTTATTATTTGGCATATTATTCTGTCTATATTAAAATCATATTTGCCGTACATTATACGACACCACGGCTAACCGACCATCCGCCCTTAAATTAATGTAACTTTATTTCCTTGTTCAATCGGCTGAAAAACTCATTCATGAAGATAACTCTTTTTTTTGCCTGTTCCTTGGCTTTGGCTGTGTAGAGTATTTTTTGCAGGTTTTTTAATTTTGATTCGTATTCTAGATTCGGGGCATGTTTGGCAACATTAATGATCCTGCCGTTTACCGTGCCGTCGACAAAATTATCTTTTATATACCTTTTCAAATTTGCGTCAGAATGGATTGCCTGCCCATATTGCCCGGCTATCATGTATAACCGGACAATCCCAACAGCGCCCAACGTATCTAACTTGTCGGCATCATAAAGTATCTTCGCTTCTAATGATTTTGGTTTATACATTCCCTTGCACCGATGGCTCTTGATGCAATGCAGGACTTCGTCTATTTTATTATATTTGATGCGTTTTAGAATTTTTTTTGCCATTTCCGCGCCCAGGACCGCGTGATCGGTATTACCTGTATTATCTTGGTCTTCTTTGACCCGGGCGATATCGTGCAGAAGTGCCGCAACTTTCAGCACGTCTATATCAACATACTTTTCAAATTTGGACAGATAGATACAATTATTATAAACCCGATAAACATGACGCAGATCATGCGCTGAACAAAGTAATTCCTTTTGTACAATTTTCCTAATTTTCCGATTAATCGTTCCATGGTTGATCATTACCTTACCTTTGCATGCAACTTAAACGATATTTACCAGTAAAAATTGAATATTTTTGCCCGCCGTAGCCTTGGCGAAGGCGGGTGGATTTTTATTTTAATTTAATTGTATTCCTAGAAAAATATTTGTCAAAGCGAATTATCCACCGTTTTTATCGCCGTCGCGACGGCTATTTCTAAAACCATCAAAGATTTTTTTCTAAAAAGTCGGCGGTCGATATGGCTCCGTCTTCTTTCGTTTATACTTTAATATCAACTCCGCCATTGTTTTCACCAATTTGCCAGGCGTGCTGTTAGCCTTAACGATAAAGGCGTCGGCTTTTAAATCCCTAGCTTTCTTTTTATAATCCTCATTATCCCAGTTGGTTAGAATGATTATTGGCACCGGCTTCCAATCCTTCTTTCTCCTTAAATATTCCATTATCATCCAACACTCTGAATCCGGCAGAACAATATCAAGAATAATGGCGATCGGCTTCTCGTCTCTTAAAGCTAAAACAGCAGAAATGGCGGTGTGGGCGATAATTGGCTTATAACCTTCAAGCACAAATTTATCTCGAAACATTTCTGCCAGAAATCTGTCATCTTCGGCGAACAGGACTTTTCCTTTGTTTTGTACCTTTTTCTGATAAAGAAGATGGGATTTATTTTTTTCTGTCTTTGCCATTGCTTTTTAAGCCTTCCTTAAGATAGCTATATATTATTTTACTATTTTTGTCCTTTTTATTCAATCTTTGTAAGAATGATTGAATTTCCCGCGCTTTGGATTTAGGGGATATCTTGCCAAGTTTTTGGAGTTCATTAAAAACAAAGATATGGTAAATATTCTCTTCAGACAAGCCAAATATTTTAAAGGCTTTGATGGCCGTTTCTTCCGATGGCTCCCTTTGTTCTTTTTCTATTCTAAAAAGGGAAATACGGTTAATGCCGAGCTTTTTCGCTAGCTCCATTACTCCGATTCCTTTTTCTTGCCGCAAGATTTTTATTAGTTTGCCAATCATTTTGGATTAAATTACCAATAACTAAGATACAAGATACAAACAATAATCAATGACCAATTACTAATATACAAACGCACCTAGGATAAGTTTGGTTATTCAATATTGAGTATTATGATTTGTTTGGTCGTTGTTTCTTGTATCTTAAAATTTGACATCATTATTTTAGTAAAAATTTAATTAAAGTCACATACTTAGTATACCATCCCGTAAACTGATTAGCGAAAGACATCTTGTGGATAAGTTGCCTTGACAGGTAACATAGGTTGATATATATTTATCTGTTTAATGTTACCTAATTAGGCAACCATGAATGAAAAAATAGCTAAAATTAGGCAAAAAATAGTCAGATTAGAAAACTTTTTCGAAGATATCGCGAAGGAGTTTAGAAAAGAAATGAAGATTGAATATCTTTATTTTCTTATGATAAATGAAAGGACGGGCAATTTTGTGACGAAATACTCAACTGGCAAGGGCAATATTTGTCTTGCAAAAAAAGAATTAAACTTCTTAGTCAAAAATGAAAATGAAGAGATAATTTTCCCCGAAATGGAGTTTAAGAGCGACAGTCGATTAATAGTCAAACGGACTTTATTAACTAAGGTCAAATGGAAAATTCGGTTGCATAAAGTACACGCTCTAATGCCCTTATATTATAACGGCAAAATGATTTGTTTGATCTTATTCCGAAAACGTTCCTCCGGCCACTGGCCTAATAACAATTATGATTTTGCAAAAAAAATAAAGCCGGAAATAGAATATTATTTGGCTTCAATCCTACTTTACAATCAGGCGCTGGATGGAGTAATGAAAAAATGCATGGCTTTAGATTAATGCGTCTAAACACTGTTTTAGCGCAATGAAGAAATTCTTAAATTGCTCACTTGTCAGAATCAGGTTAATCAATTATGATAGAGAACGTTACCGCTAAAAGGTAACTTTTTAATAACTACTGGGTAAAATGATTAAGAAAGTTATAATATCAGCGGCCGGACAAGGCAAGCGAATGAAGCACCTTACTAAAGACAAGCCCAAGCACTTGATTGAAGTGAAGGGACATCCTTTTTTGTACTATCTTTTGGAAAACTTGAAGGAAGCGGGGCTAAAAGAAATTATTATTGTTATTGGGTATAAAAAAGAAGTTCTAGAGAAATTCATCAAAAAGTATGACTCTAAGATTACCGTTCTAAATCAGTCTGATTTTGTCGGAGGCGAATACGGCACCGCTTGCCCCATTAAATGCGTCGAGCATCTGGTTAAGAACAAAAATTTTTTGGCCGTTTGCGGAGATGATTTATACTCGGTGGCTGATATAAAGGAGATAATGATTGATGACCATTATAACTATATTGCGGGAATAGTGGATGAACATCCCGAAACTCATGGTGTTCTAGTCACTAAGAAAAAAGATTTACCCTCACACTCAAGGTTTGAGTGCGAGGGTTTACTGGAAAAAATCGTTGAAAAGCCGGAAAAGTTTATGGGTGATTTGGTCAATACCGGAATGTATAAATTCACGCCGGAGATATTCGGAGTGGTAAAGAAAATACCCCTTTCTCCCCGAGGCGAATATGAAATAACCGATGCTGTTTCCTTACTGGCAGAAGAAAATAAGGTAAAGATAAAAAAAATTAAGGATTATTGGCTGGAATTTACCAGACCAGAGGATGTTATTTCGGTAAGCAATTTTCTGGATCAACACTTTAAGTGATTCCATGCGTAAAAAGAGAGCTAAAATTGTAACTATCGGCGGGGGAACCGGCAGTTCCCAAGTTCTTTTGGAATTGAAAAAATATCCGGTCCAACTTTCTGCCATCGTTACCATGATGGATAGCGGCGGGTCGACCGGCCAATTAGTAAAAGAAGCAAAGGTTCACCCCATGGGAGATGTTAGACAAGCGCTTTTGGCGCTCTCTAAAGCCAGCCCGGATCAAAAAGAATTTTTTGATTTCCGTTTTGCCCGCGGCGGTCTAAGAGGGCACAATCTAGGGAACATGATTTTGGCCGCTTTTGAAAAAGCAACCGGCAATTTTGAAAAATCGATCGAAATAATTAAGAGATTTTTGACTGTAAAAGGAGATGTTATTCCGGTAACTTTAGAATTTACTGATTTAGTGGCTTACTTGAAAAATGGCAAAAAATTAGTACGCGAGGATCGGTTGGAACTACTAACTAAAAAAAGTTATTCTTTTAAACGATTAGGATTAACTCATAAGGTTAAAGCTAATCCCAAAGCAATAAAAGCAATCAGAGAAGCAGAAATAATTATCATTGGCCCGGGCAATCCGTTGCGTAGCATCCTACCCAACTTTTTAGTAACGGGAATTAAATCAGCGGTGAAAAAATCAAAAGCAAAAGCAATCTTCCTTGCTAATCTGATGAATAAAAAAGGACAGACTGATCAATTAACCCTTTCTGAATCAATCGCTTTTTACGAACAATATATTGGTAAGGGAGTTATTGATTACGTAGTTTATAACTCCGCCGATTTCTCCAAAGACTTATTAAGAAAGTATCAATTAAAAGATGAATCCTTGCTAAAGATAGACAAAGATAATCTCCAGCGATCAAATTATAAGGCGATTGGCGCTCCTCTTTTAGCCAAAGGAGGTTTCTCCCAAAAAAAGGAAGATGTTCTATTGACGAGGACCGCTATTAGACATGATCCCAAAAAGCTTGCTAAGATTATTATGCGGATTATTTCTGAAAGGAAAAAATGAAAATAATTTTAGACTTTGATTATACCTTGTTTAATGCGCAGGACTTCAAACAAGCGCTAAGAGACCGCTTTTCCTTATTTGGAATAAGTTCCGAGCAGTTTGATGATAGTTATTTTACTATTAAACAGCAGTTGGGCTATTATAATTATAATAAACATCTTAAGATGTTAGCTCAAAATAATAAGATTAATGAAAATGATTTAATTTTGAGCTTTCAAGAAATAGTTGATTCCGCTAGAGAGTTTCTTTATCCCGACAGCTTGTTTTTTTTGAAAACGATAAAGAATATTCCGGATGCTTTTATTTATCTTTTGACTTTTGGGCAGGACAAGCTTCAGCAATCAAAAATTGAGGCCAGCGGGATTAAAAAATACTTTGATAAAATAGTTGATACAACAAACTCTAAGATGGATTTATTAAAAATAGACAGAAATGTTTCTGATATTGTGATAATCAATGATCGAGGCAAGGAGATCGATGAAATTAAGCAGCAGTTGCCGCCAGTAAAAGCTATTTGGTTAAGAAGACCTTATTCGCTATATTTTAACGAGGGTTGCCGACAAAAAGATTTTGAGGCCAGCACCTTAAGCGAGGCCCTTAGTTTTATTAAAACTTTTATAAATAATAAGGATTAATTAAAATGAGTGAGCATAAAAGAGACGTTCATGGTCATACCGTCCAGGGGGGGAGTAGTGCTCTGGATGGTATTGATTATCTAGACCACCGCTTAGATTACAAAGAAGTGGAAGTTTTTTTTGATCAAGCTAAAAGACACGGCTCGGTGCAGTTTGAGGATGACAAAGGTAGAAACTATACTATCGTCCGCAATCAAAACGCCACTTACACTATTGAACGTCGAAAAGAATCTAGTGGCTGGTTTTAAATTTAAATCACTATTGATCAATGATTAAAGAATTTTTAAATCCTGACCGACTGACCTTAGGAATGGGAAGAGTGCTGTCAAAAGTTTCTGCTAATCCGAATGTTTGGACAGTTATCTCTATTGTACCAGCAGTAATCGGTTTCTATTTAGTTTGGAAAGGCAGCGTTATTTGGGGAACAGTTTTATTCTTATTATCAGGATTTCTTGATGCCATAGATGGGGCGGTTGCCCGTTCGCAGAATAGAAGCACTTATTTGGGGGCTTTTATTGACGGCACTGCCGATCGGTTTGTCGATTTTCTTTTGATCTTTAGCTTTCTTTTTTTAGCTCTACCTGATTTGTGGTTCTCATTCTCCTATTGGGTGGTGATTGCCGCCTATTTTGCCTTAATGCCCACTTTTACCGTGGCTTACGCGAACCATCGCCAAGCGGTTCCGGATCCCACAGAAAAGGTTATCTGGCGTATTTTACATCGCTCTGAAATGTACCCTTTGTTTTTAATTGCTCTATTTGTGGCCGCTTTTAACTTAACCGCTGCCACCTACCTGTTTGTTTTTACCGCCATTCTGTCGATTATTACTACTTTCCAGACAATTTATTTAGTAGTCAAAAAGTCGAAGAATTATCCTCAAATGTAAGCGATACGTCGGCGTATCGCTTACATTACGCTTATGAAAATCTATTCCGTCTCTGAATTCGTTCAAACCGTCAGAGAATATTTGGGCGAAACATTCGGGCCGGTAGTAATCCAGGGTGAAGTAACCAATTTCCACCAGCCCAAAGGTAATCTAATTTATTTTGAACTTAAGGATAAAGAATCCCGAATCTTATGTTTTATGCTTAGTTGGGAACTCAAGGTTCCTATTGAAGATGGTACAGAAATTAGGGTTTTAGGGATTCCTTCCTTATTCAAAGGATCAGGCGGTTTTCATATTAGAGTGCAGGAAATCGAATTAGTGGGAGAAGGAGCGTTAAGGAAAGCCTGGGAAGCGCTAAAGGAAAAATTGGAAAAAGAGGGAATTTTTGCTCTGGAAAGAAAAAGAACTTTGCCGCGTTTTCCTTCTCGGATTGGTCTAATTACCTCTTCGGACGCCGCAGCGTATACTGACGTGCTAAGAATTCTAAAAAATCGCTGGTCCGGATTAACGATTAAATTTCTCCCAGTCGCGGTCCAAGGGATCGGTTCCATCACTCGAATCGTTAAGGCTCTAGGATACTTTAATCAGAAACAGGATATTGAGGTGATTATTCTAACCAGAGGCGGCGGTTCTTTGGAAGATCTGCAGTCCTTTAATTCGGAAGACGTAGTCCGAGCAATCTTTGCTTCCCAAATTCCAGTGGTTTGCGGAGTGGGTCACGAAAGAGATATTACTCTGGCTGATTTAGTAGCCGATCAGCGGGCATCCACCCCTTCTAATGCCGCAGAGATAGTGGTTCCCGATCGAAGAGAAATTATTAACACAATAAATTGGAGAACAGATCAAATAAAAAGTAACTTCTCTTTACTACTAAAGAGAGCTGACGAAGAAATAACAGAAAAACTTTCTCTTCTCGAGGAGGGGGTTCGAAGCTGGAAAGATAATTTTGTCTATCTTTACGAAAAACTTGGTCAAAATTGGCGTTCTTTTGTCCAGAGTTTATTTTGGCAGAAGGAAAAACTGCATAGCTCTCTGATTAAAATTAAAGAAAGATTCACTTTTAATCTAGAAGTCGTCAAAGAACAGTTGGTCACTCAAACAAGATTAATTACTACCCTTTCTCCTCAAGCAACTCTTGATCGGGGCTATAGTTTGACATATCTTAAGGATAAGCAGAAAATTATAAAAGACAGCCAAGAAGTTAAATCTGGCGACAACATTACTACTCGTTTGGCAAAAGGAAAAATTAATTCTAAAGTTAACTGATTATGACCAAAACGACAAAGAAAAAAACTGTTTCTAAATCTAAATTTAACTTTGCGGAAGCTTTTGCAGAATTAGAAAAAATAACAGAGGAATTTGAAAACGAAACGGTTGATTTAGAAGCCGGTTTAAAAAAGTTTGAACGTGGGTTAGAACTGGCCAGTGAGCTCAAAACGAGATTGAAAGAAGTTGAAAACAAGGTTGAAATTATTAAGAAGAAGTTTGAGGATTAGGAATTAGCTTTTTAGCTTCTTAGGTTTTACAATGTTAAATAAAATGCTAATTTTCCTAAAAAGCTAACAAGCTAAAGTCTAAAAAGCTAGACAATGCGACGAACTAAATATATCCGAATCGATGAAACCCCGCGGCAGATTTTAGGGAATCTGCCAAAGCTCTTTCTAGATACTGCTCGGGGAATTATGTTTGGCGGTGAAGGGAAGAATAGTATCGAAAGAAATAATTCTTTTTCCAGGCCTGATCCAATTAGAAAAAGCTATCCGGAATGGCCTTTTAATAATAGTCATTGGCGAATGAGTTTTACGGAAAGTGATCAGGGGGATTTAGAAATTCCTTCCTATCTTTTGGAACAGATAATCAAAACCAATAGTCTGGTTACGGAATTCAATGTTGAATTAGAGCAAAAAATGATTCCCAGAACCAAAATTGAAGAATTCCGCTATGACAGCTATAAAATCGGTTTGAAGATAGCGGAAGGGATTATTCTTCAGTTCAACCAACCATGGATGGCCAGCCGACAATTTGATTTGGCCCAAATCCACACTGAGAATACCATAATCACTCTTCAGAACTTCAAGGAGGAAAGAATCGGATCAGCGGAAAAAATTGCCGTCTTGGAACGACACTGCCGCAGAATGATCTCAATAATTAGGGAATTTAAGCAATATTTTGATTTAGATCAGCTATGATTTTTATTTATGTTGTTTGCTCTACTGGTCAGGAAGCCAAAAAAATTGGAATGACCTGTGTAAAAAAGCGCCTAGCGGCTTGTGCTAATTATTTTCCTATAGAATCGATATACTGGTGGCGAAAAAAACTAGTGTTGGATAAAGAATACGCCTTGATTTTAAAAACTAGAAAAGAAAATTTTTCCAAGATAAAATCTTTGGTGAAGAAATTACATAGCTATCAAGTACCCTGTTTTTGCTCTTGGCGAGCCGATCAAGTGGAAAAAAATTATTTGGGGTGGTTAAAAGAAAACAGCAAATAAAGCGGTTGAAAAACAGTAGGCGAGAATACGTATTCTCGCCTACGCTTAATATAGAGATTCTGCTATAATAAAAATATAATTTTTAATTAAAAATTGTGCCAAAAAGAATCTATCTTTATTCAACCATCTTGGCCGTCAGTTTCTTGACGCTATTTTTATATTTTGATTCCTCGGTACGGCCAGTTGCCGCTTCACTTAATCCGATTCAGGGCGAATATCGGGCAAAAACGCTTTTGGTAAAGTTTCGTCCAGAAATAAAAAAATCAGTCAATATCGAAGGAACTAAAATAAATCTTCCTTCAGTAGAATTCCTGAATAATAAATATCAATTGAATAAAATTGACCCTCTTTTTCCAGATGCCCGACATGCCAATAGCGCGCTGGGCACCACTTACCGAATGACCTTTGATTCTTCGGAACAGCTGGAAAAAATGCTAGCTGATTTTAAAAACAATCCAGTAGTATTAACTGCTGAACCGGATTATCGGGCAAAGGCGGAGTGGTCTCCCAATGATGAGTATTACTCTGAACAATGGAATTTCGACACAATTAATATGGAAATTGCTTGGGATTACGATACCACCACTCCCAAACATGGAGGCGATCCGAATGTAGTAGTGGCGGTAATTGACACTGGTGTAGCTTATGAAAACTATGGCTCTTATGATCAAGCTTCTGATTTGGCCGATACAAACTTTGTGGCTGGTTATGACTACGTGAATTTAGATTCCCATGCCAACGATGATAATGGTCATGGTACACATGTGGCCGGCACTATCGCCCAAAGTACCAATAACGGACTGGGAGTAGCGGGCATTGCTTATAATTCCACTATCATGCCAATTAAAGTATTAGATGAAAATGGTTCGGGCTGGGTTTCGGATATTATTTTAGGAATTGAATACGCCATTGATAATGATGCTGATGTAATTAATATGAGTATTGCCGCGTCGGCTCAAGTGGCGGCTTTAGACCAAGCTTGTGAAGATGCCAGAGCAGCTGGCCTTATTCTGGTGGCGGCTACTGGCAATGATGGTGAAGACTCTGTCTCTTATCCAGCAAAACACAGCGATGTTATCGCGGTCGGAGCAACAAATTCTAGCAATTCCATCACATCCTATTCCAATACGGGAACGGGGATCGATTTAGTGGCTCCCGGTGGAGAAGGAATCAATCTAATTGTTCAGCAAACATGCGATAATCCTCCTGCTTGCAACTCCTTTGACTATTACGGTTTTGAAGGAACTTCGATGGCCACTCCGCATGTTGCCGGAGCAGTGGCACTACTACTAGCCTATGGTGTTTCGCCGGATAACGTTCAGGATATTCTGCAGGATTCGGCAACAGATTTAGGATCCAGCGGCTACGATACCACTTACGGTTACGGTTTGCTTGATATTGAAGCGGCCTTTGTATCCATTGGCGGTGATGTTACTCCTCCTACTAATCCTACCATTAAGGTCTACACCGGTTCTAATAAGAGTACCGAACTGGATGCTGATACCCGTTATGATGAAATAAGCCCTTATTTTTCCTGGAGTGGCGCTTCGGATACCAGCGGCATCGCCGGCTATTACGTGTATTTTGGGACCGCTTCTTATGCTAATCCTAGAACCGCCGGCACATTCCAAACTGGTGTCAACTATTCTGCCAGTGGTCTTTCCGGAGATGACGAAGATTATTACCTAAAAATTAAAACTAAGGATATTGCTGGAAATACTACAGCTACTTCTACTGTTTTTCACTATATTGTAGATACGGTAGCTGTCGCACCGACCAGTCTTTCCGCCAGCAACCAAGCGGATGGAATTTTGCTTTCCTGGGACGAGGGGGATTCCTATTCGACATCCTATGATCTTTATCGATCAGGAACCGTTGATGGAAGCTACGTTAAGAAAAACACCTCTACTTTAACAAACGCCCAATTTCTTGATGAAAGCGTTAATACTAATGATATTCGCGGAACAACTTATTATTATAAAGTAAAGACTGTTGATGACTTAGGAAATTCAAGTAATTACTCCAGTGTACTTAAAGCGACCCATTATCCCGGATCGGATATAGTGATTGGTGCTGGCCCAGGCGGCGGACCCCAAGTGAGAGTGTTCGAGCCTGACGGAACACTTATTTCCCAATTCTTTGCTTATAGTGAAACCTTTCGAGGAGGCATTAATGTAGCGGTTGGCGATTTAGATAATGATGGTGGTAATGAAATTGTAACCGGTACTGGTCCCGGCGGCGGCCCTCAAGTGAGAATATTCGATCTTTACGGCAATCCTAAATTTACCAATGGCTTCTTTGCCTATGCCGAACATGTCCGCAACGGAGTTTATGTGGCAGTTGGTGATTTAAATGGTGATGGTTACGGAGAAATAGTTACTGGTACTGGAGCAGGATCCGGTCCGCACGTAAGAACTTTTGATCGTTTTGGCAAGCCGATATTCTCGCCTGGCTTCTTTGCCTATGCCGAACATGTCCGCAACGGAGTTTATGTAACAACAGGTGATTTAGACGGTAATGGCAAAGATGAAATCATTACTGGGACCGGACCAGGTAGCGGACCTCATGTTCGGACCTTTAACTATGTTGGCCAGCCGGTATTTACCCCGGGCTTCTTTCCTTACGACTCCGCTTTTCGAGGAGGAGTAAGGGTCGGCATTGGCGATTTAGATGGTAACGGTAAAGATGAGATAATCACCTCGCCGGGTACCGGAGGAGGTCCCCAAGTGAGAGCTTTTGACCGTTACGGTAATCCCCGAGTAACCAACGGCTTCTTTGCCTTTAACCAGGAATTTCACGGCGGAATCTTTATTGCCAGTGGTGATACCAATCAGGATGGATTGGACGAAATAGTGGTCAGTGTAGGAGGATCCGGCAGCCCGGCAGTCCGAGTATACAGCAATGACGGTACTGAGATTTTGGAATCATTTTATGGACTATCCCAGACCTTTTTAAACGGAATTAATGTCGCCGCCGGAGCGATGAATTAAGAGATCAGTTTATTGGAGATTTTAGATTAGTGAAAGCGAAAAGCGAAAAAATCAAAGCGTAAAATCACAGATAAAAATTAAAAATTTATATATTGAATAAGAAATTCCAAGGCAAAGTCATTCGAGGCGATGGTTTGGGGCGAAAGTTAGGATACCCGACGGCTAATCTGAATTGGCCCCCAAAAAAAAGAATCCCCAAAGGGGTATTTGCTGTTAGAGTGCGAGTACTTAAAAAAAATTATCCGGGGGTAGCGGTGATCGGAATTCCTACGGTAACAGACAAAAAACCAAAATTAGAAATTCACATTCTGGATTTTGATAAAATGATTTATTGCCAATGGCTTTCTGCTGAAATAATTAAAAAGATTAGAAACCTAAAAACTTATCGATCTAAAAAAGAATTAATAAAAATGATTCATAATGATTGCCGGAAGGCAAAAAAAATCTTAATCAATAGCGCTAAGCAATAACATGACTTTAATTATCTGGCTTTTTATTTTTATCGTTAGTTTGATAGTTTTAATCTTTTCGGCTGATCGTTTTACCAAAGCGGCCGAGAAGCTGGGAGTGGCATTGGGAATCCCGGCCTTTATAGTTGGAATAACCATTGTAAGCATCGGCACCTCTTTGCCGGAATTAATGACCAGCTTGCTGGCTGTTTTTCGGAGCACCCCGGTTCTGGATGCCACACCGATTGTGGTGGGAGACGTAGTCGGATCGAATATTGCCAACATTCTATTGATTACAGGAATAGTGGTTATTTTAGTAAGAAAGCTGGAAGTAAAAAGAAGTTTGATTGAACTAGACATCCCCCTATTGCTTCTTTCTACCGCTCTTTTAATTTTAGTGGCGTACGACGGAGTGATTAACTGGATGGAAGGCATTATCCTGCTGCTGGGTTTAGGGGTTTATCTTCGCTACAGCCTTTCTGATCATGCCCGGGAAAAAGTTGCAATGGGAGAAGAAGAAAAAATACGGCGCCCGATTTGGGGAATTTTCCGCAACAAAGAACAGAAAGCGCGAGTGGAAGGGAAGCTCATTCTAAATTTAATCATTTTCAGCATCTTGATTTATATTGGAGCTAGATACACCATTGATTCACTAATTAACATTTCGGACTTAGTAGGCATTGGAACGTCCGTTCTGGCCGCTTCTGCCATTGCTGTCGGTACTTCTTTGCCGGAACTTTTTGTATCCGGTGCCGCGGCGCTTAGAGGAAATCACGACATTGCTATAGGGAATATTTTTGGTTCCAATATCTTTAATGCTTTATTTATTATAGGTGTTCCGGCACTCATTAAACCTTTGACGGTGCCAACAGACGTGCTTCAAATCGGCATTCCCTTTTTAATCGGAGCAACGGTAGTCTATGTATTTTCCGCTATTAGCCGCAAAATTTATATCTACGAAGGGGCCATCTACCTTTTAATTTACGTGGTGTTTATCGCCAAACTGTTTAAAATATTCTAAAGACAAGTAGAAAAAAAGCGGCTCGATAATCAGTCGCCTGCTTGTTATTTTTGGGAACTTTAAGTAATCTTTAAATATGAAATGGGTAACCGAAAACATCGAGTTTGCCACCGGGGAAAAATATCAACTGCTCGACATTACTTATGATATTGAAGAAAAAATAAATTCTTTAAGCATAGAAAGCGGTGTTTGTATTATTAATGTTCCCCACGCTACGGCGGGTTTGATTGCAAACGAAAATGAGACAGGGGTGAAAGAAGATATTCTAAATCGAATTTTAGCTTTAGCTCCCGAGAACGTTACGTATCAGCACGACCGAATTGACAATAATGCCCGGGCTCACGTAATATCCAGTATTATTGGAACGGATAGTGTGTTCATTATTGAGGAAGGGCGCTTGGTAAGAGGAATTTGGCAGAATATTTTTTTTGTGGAATTGGATGGCCCACGTTCTGTGAGAAAGGTGGTAATTAAGATATTTGGGGAATGATTGCTAATGGCTGGTAGCTTATGGCGTATCGCAATCGCTAAGCACGGAGGTTAAAAAATAAGATAATTGAAAGTGAAAAAGTAAAAATTAAAAATTTTAACATTAATTAAACAACAGAAATAGAAAATCTGAAATTGTTTTAAGCTTTACGCTGTGGTTTTTCACTTTTCACTTTTAATTTTTCACTAAAATAACTTTCTAAAATGAAATCCTTAATCAAAAAAATTACCCCTCCCCTTATTATCCAGTGGTATCATTGGACGCTTTCTTATTTAGGAATTCTGCTCTGCGGGTTCCCTTCGGAAAAACTAATAATTATTGGAGTAACCGGCACCAACGGCAAATCAACAGTGGTAAATTTAGTTGGTAATATTTTAAAAGCAACCGGCCAAAAAGTAGCCTGGTTGTCTACCGCCAATTTTCATCTGGCCGGAAAAGAATGGCTGAACGATCAGAAGATGACCATGCTGGGCCGGTTTAAAACGCAAAAGTTTTTGAAGGATAGCGTAAAAGCAGGTTGCCGTTATGTGGTTGTTGAAACATCATCGGAAGGCATCAAACAGTACCGTCACTTAGGAATTAATTACGACGTCGTAGTCTTTACCAATCTTACACCAGAGCACATCGAATCCCACGGCAGTTTTGAGAAATATAAACAGGCCAAAGGAAAACTGTTTCAACATCTTACCAAAAAGCCCAGAAAGAAATTTAAGGGACGGACAATTGATAAAGTAAGTGTTGTTAATACTGATGATCAGCACGCCGATTATTTCTTAAATTTTCCCGCTGATAAAAAAATAACTTACTCTATTAGCCGTCCGTCCGATTTTCAGGCAACTGATATTGAATTAAATCCGGGAAAAAGCGGTTTCAAAATTATCAGCCAGTCCTACCAAACAAATCTTTTAGGAAAAGTAAACGTCTACAATTGTCTGGCGGCAATCAGTGTTGCTAAAGCTCTTGGAATATCCGATGAAATTATTGCCAAGTCCTTGGCACAGTTTCCAGGAATACCAGGCCGGTTTGAATTTATTAATAAAGGACTCGCCTCGCTTCCGCTTCGGCGAAGCGGGCAAGATTTTAAAATGATGGTTGATTATGCCCCGGAACCAGAATCTTTGCGAGCGTTATACGAAACTCTCCAACTTTTTAGATTTAATAGAATAATCCATGTTTTAGGTTCCACCGGAGGCGGAAGAGATAAGGCTCGCCGTCCAATACTAGGTCGATTAGCCGCAGAGAATGCTGATACGGTAATTATTACCAATGAGGATCCCTATGATGAAAATCCCCAAACAATTATTGATCAGGTTGCTCAAGGTGCCGAGGAAAAGGGGAAAGTCCTGAATCAGAATCTTTTCAAAATATTAGATCGGAAAGAAGCGATTCAAAAAGCACTGTCTCTTGCTCAAAAAGACAATCTAGTTTTAATCACCGGCAAAGGGTGTGAGCAGTTTATCTGTGTTGCTAACGGAAACAAGATTCCCTGGGATGATCGCAAGGTGATAAGGGAATTACTGAATAAAATATAGTATTGGTGAACAGCAGGCGAAACGTTCCTCGATTTCTCTCGGAACAGGCCGGCTTGTCCTGAACGGAGCTGAAGGACGTTTCGCCTTATTTAATTCTTGTGGACAATCTGTGACTTTCTTTTATTAGGCGTAGCAGAAAATCATTGGGAATTGACTTACACTAAGGAAATTCAAAAGAATATTGGCTAACCTTAGTCAAATACATCTTACAAACTGGTTTTATTATCAAAATACTTGACAGATCTGTTTTTTAGCTGGTAGTATCAATTTATGCACAATTTAATAAATTGAGGACTGGAATAGTCTTAATTACTCTCTTCTCGCAAAATAATATTGAGAAAGAGACAGTTTTATGACTACTAATAAATTGATTAGTCGTAAGTATTTTACAAAATTTCATCAAACAGTCCCCCTCGAAAATTTAATTGATATCCAGATAGATTCCTATAATTGGTTTCTTAGGGAGGGGCTGAAGGAATTATTTGAAGAAATTTCTCCGATCAAGGATTTTACCGGTCGGGAGTTAGAATTATATTTTTCTGACCATTATCTTGATGAACTGCGTTTTGATGAAAGAACCGCTAAGTCAAAGAATCTTACCTACGAGGCGGCCTTGCGGGTACAAGCCCAGCTAGTAAATGAAAGAACGGGTGAAGTAAAAGAGCAGGAAGTATACTTAGGTGACTTTCCCCTGATGACGGAACGGGGAACCTTTATTGTTAATGGGATTGAAAGAGTAGTAGTAAGCCAGCTAATAAGATCAGCCGGCGTTTTTTTTACTTCAGAAATAATTAAAGGAAGACGTTATTACGGAGCAAAAATTATTCCCAACCGAGGAGCATGGCTAGAGTTAGAAACCGATGCCTCAGGAGTTATCTCAGTTAAAATTGACCGCAAAAGAAAAGTGGCCATAACTTCTTTATTAAGAGCATTTGGTTATTCCAGTAATGAAGAAATCTTAGAACTCTTTAAAGAGGTTGATACTAATCCGGATATTAGATATATCGAGACAACGATTACTAAAGACATTGCGCGATCAGAGGCGGAAGGACTGAAAGAGGTTTACAAGAGAATTCGGCCGGGTGATTTAGCGACGGTTGATAATGCTCGTTCTTTAATCCATTCCATGTTTTTCAACTTTGATCGTTATGATTTTGGCAAAGTGGGCCGTTATAAACTGAATCAGCGTTTTGGGTTTAATTTTTCTTTATTAAAAGAGAATAGAATATTAAAAAAAGATGATCTGGTAGAGATTATCAAGGAGATTATTCGTTTAAATAATACTCAAGAAGAGGCAGATGACATTGATCATTTAGGGAACCGCCGAGTGAGAGCGATCGGAGAGTTAGTACAGAATAAGTTCAGAGTCGGTTTGGCCCGAATGGAACGGATCATCAAAGACCGAATGAGCACTAAAGACATTGATACGCTTACTCCCAATCAATTAATTAACGCTCGGCCAGTGATTGGCGCAGTGAAGGAATTTTTCATGTCATCTCAGCTCTCTCAGTTTATGGACCAAACCAATCCCTTAGCCGAATTAGAGCACAAGCGCAGGCTTTCTGCTATGGGCCCCGGCGGACTTTCTCGGGAAAGAGCTGGTTTTGATGTTCGTGATGTTCATCGCACTCACTACGGACGAATTTGTCCAATTTCCACCCCGGAAGGTCCGAACATCGGATTGGTAGGACATTTAACTTCCTATGCCCGGGTAAATGAGTATGGCTTTATTGAGACTCCTTATCGAAAAGTACTGCATGACCTGGAAAATAGAGCAACCTTAACTGAAGGAAAAATTACCCGGGAAGATATAAAGGATGAAAAAACGAACAGCATAGTTATTAAAGCGGGGGAGGTTATTGATGAAAAAAAAGCGAAGGCATTAGAGAAAGCAGCGGTAAAGTCCGTACCAATTAAACCAGTTGTTACCGACGAAATAGAATATCTAGATGCCTTTAATGAAGAAAGGTACATCACTACCGCTGCCACTACCCCGATTGATGACGAGGGATATTTTCTAAAAGAAAAAGCGGAGGTACGGAATCACGGACGGCCAGGCATTGAATCAGCCTGGAAAGTTGACTATATGGATGTTGCGCCCTGCCAAATTGTAAGCGTGGCGACTTCCTTGATACCATTCTTGGAGCATGATGATGCCGTAAGAGCGTTAATGGGTACCAATATGCAACGGCAGGCCGTGTCTTGCATTAAGCCCGAAGCTCCTTTGGTAGGCACTGGTGTAGAGGCCCAAGCGGCGCATGATTCCGGACAAGTAGTAATTGCCAAAGATAAAGGCAAGGTAATTGAAGTATCCTCAGATGAAATCAAAATTTTAGAAGACAGCGGCCACTTACAGACTTATTCACTAGGCAAGTTTGTTCGTTCTAATGCCTCTACTTGCATGAATCAGAAGCCGCTGGTTGATAAAGGAGAAAAGATAGACATTGGGCAAATAATCGCTGATGGCGCTTCAACCGATCAAGGTGAATTAGCTCTCGGTCAGAATATCTTAGTAGCTTTTATGCCTTGGGAAGGAGGTAATTACGAAGATGCTATTTTGATTTCTGAAAAACTGGTAAGAGATGACCGTTATACTTCCATTCACATTGAAGATTATTCTATTGATATTAGAGATACTAAATTGGGTCCAGAAGTAGTAACCAGAGATATTCCTAATGTTTCAGAGGAAAAACTGAAAGATCTGGATGAAGAAGGAGTTGTCCGTATTGGAGCGAATGTTTCCTCGGGGGATATCTTAGTAGGAAAAATCACTCCTAAAGGAGAAACTGAGTTGTCAGCAGAAGAGAAATTATTACGGGCCATCTTTGGCGAAAAAGCCAAAGATGTAAAAGACAGCTCTCTCTACCTGGAACACGGTGAGCACGGAAAGGTAGTGGATATTAAAATATTTTCTCGAGAGAAAGGAGATCGTTTGCCCTCGGGCGTCATTAAAACTATCCAGGTGTCCGTGGCGCAATTAAGAAAAATCCAGGTGGGTGATAAAATGGCCGGCCGCCACGGGAATAAAGGAGTTATCTCTAGGGTGGTAGCGGTTGAAGATATGCCTTTTTTGGAAGACGGAACGCCGGTTGAGATCATTCTTAATCCTTTAGGAGTTGCTTCTAGAATGAATTTAGGACAGATTCTGGAAACCCACTTAGGCTTAGCCGCTAAAGCATTAGGATATTATGTTGCTAGTCCAGCGCTTGATGGGATACCTGAATCGGTAATCAAAGGGGAACTAAAGAAAGCTGGTTTCCCCATAGATGGCAAGATGGTGCTTTACGATGGTCGAGCCGGCAAACCTTTTGATCAAAAGGTTACGGTGGGATATATTTATATGATGAAACTAAATCATTTAGTAGAAGATAAAATTCACCAGCGGTCGATTGGGCCTTATTCTCTAGTTACTCAGCAACCTTTAGGTGGAAAAGCACAGTTTGGCGGTCAACGTTTTGGAGAAATGGAAGTTTGGGCCTTAGAGGCTTACGGAGCGGCCCATACTCTACAGGAGATGTTAACCATTAAATCGGATGACGTTCCCGGCCGCTCTAAAGCATACGAAGCGGTAATCAAAGGAGAGCCGATCAGAAAACTAAGTGTACCGGAGTCCTTCAATGTATTAGTCCGGGAGCTTAAAGGTCTTTGTTTGAATGTTGATCTGATAGAAGAAAAGAAAAAAGAGGAAGAAGAGAGAGAGCCAGTCGCTGAAGAAAAGAAAAAAGCAGTTCCTAGAAAAGAGCGCAAGGAAACAAAAAAATAAATGAGTTATTAATTATCTAAAGCGAATCCAATGGTTTTAGATCAAGAAACACCTCTCAATTTTGAAGCGATTCGTCTCAAATTAGCTTCTCCAAACGAAATCCATAATTGGTCGCACGGAGAGGTGACTAAACCAGAAACGATTAATTATCGTACTCAAAAGCCGGAGAAAAGCGGTCTTTTTGCGGAAGAAATTTTTGGACCTTCGAAAGATTGGGAATGTTATTGTGGAAAATACAAACGGATTAGATATAAAGGAATTATCTGTGATAAGTGCGGAGTAGAGGTTACTCGTTCTCTGGTCCGCAGAGAGAGAATGGGACATATTAATCTGGCTGTTCCAGTATCACATATTTGGTTTTTACGGGGAGTGCCGTCCAAAATTGGGCTGATGCTTGATCTCTCCGTCCAAAATTTAGAAAAAGTCATCTACTTTGCCGATTTTATTATTACTTCTGTGAATGATGAATTGCGTCAAGAGACCCTAAAGCAAATAGATTCTGAGTATCGCAGTAAGAAGAAATCAATCGAGGCTGATTTTAACCGCCGGCTGAATGAAATAAAGCAGACCGAAGCCAAAGATTTAGCGGCTACCAAGAACGAAACGGAAAAGGAGAAAAAGAAAAAAATATTTGAACAAGAATTAATCAATAATTCTGTTAACCGAGATGAGAAATTGCGTGACTTGCAAGAAGCGGTAGAGTTGGCGCGCAGGGAGTTAAAGGAGTTGCGCGTTAAACAAATAATTTCTGAAAACAGATATCAGGATCTTTCTTTAAAGTATGGTCATGTTTTTGAAGCGGGGATCGGCGCTGAAACAATCAGAAAGCTGTTAGAAAAAATGGATCTGGATAAATTAGCAAGGGGATTAGAAGAAGAAATTCAAAAGAGCAGCAAGAATCAACGCCGGCGTTTAGTACGCAGAATGAAATTGATTAAGAACATGAAGAAGAATAACATCCGGCCAGAATGGATGATTCTGACTGTAGTTCCGGTAATTCCTCCTGATCTGCGACCCATGGTCCAATTAGACGGAGGTCGTTTTGCCGCTTCGGATTTGAATGATTTATATCGAAGAGTAATTAATCGTAATAATCGATTGAAGCGATTAATAGAGCTTAATGCTCCTGAAGTTATTTGCCGTAATGAAAAGAGAATGCTTCAAGAAGCGGTGGATGCCTTGATTGATAACAATGCCCGACACGGTAAAACAGTCACTGCTTCTACTGGTCAGAAAAGAACGTTAAAATCCTTAGCCGATATGTTAAAGGGAAAACAGGGGAGATTTAGACAAAACCTATTGGGTAAAAGAGTTGATTATTCCGGCCGTTCGGTAATCGTCGTTGGACCT